>MDSV01129638.1_pt1 | contig 19510 bp, 31 predicted proteins | sample 810851 | NCBI WGS metagenome assembly MDSV01 (sample SAMN05326640, study PRJNA326480) | marine metagenome | isolation source: seawater | place: Atlantic Ocean: North East | collected 2012 | reverse complement strand
TGAAATTATGAAGATAAATTCATTAATTCCAGCAGATATACATTCTTCCATTATGTATTCTAAATTAGGTTTTCCATTAATAGGTAAAAGTTCCTTAGGAATAACACTTGTTAATGGCAACAATCTTGTGCCAAGTCCAGCTAATGGGATAATAGCCTGTTTAATCATTGATTCCTTTTACATATAATATTTAATATTTACAAATGAAAATATTATTAAATAAAAAACAACTTATAAAGTTAATAGAAAAAGAAAAGAATATTGGTTTTATTCCAACTATGGGAGCTATACACAAAGGTCACATATCATTATTCAAAAAATCTAATATTCAATGTAAAAAAACACTCGTATCTATATTTATTAATAAATATCAATTTAATAAAAAAAAGGATTACAAAACATATCCAAGAATTAATAAAAAAGACGTTTCTTTGATAAAAAAGTCTAATGTTGACTATTTATTTTTACCTACAAATAAACAAATTTATCCTAGTGGACCAAATAAAAAAATTAAAATTAATCCATTTAGCAAAAAACTATGTGGAAAATATAGACCCGGACATTTTGAAAGTGTTGTAGATGTTATTGATAGATTTATAAAAATTATTTACCCCAAAAAAATTTACTTAGGAGAAAAAGATTTTCAGCAATTAAAGATATTAGAAGATCATATTAAAAAAAAATATAAAAAAATTTCAGTTGTTAGGTGTAAAACTATAAGAGAAAAAAATGGTTTAGCTTTATCTTCAAGAAATTCTTTATTGTCAAAAAAAGAAGAAACAAATGCATCAAAAGTATATAATTTTATAAATATAAATAAATATAAAATTATTAAAAAAAAAATTGATATTAAATTTATTAGAAGAAAAATTATACAATTTGGAATTTCTAAAATTGATTATATTGAAGTTGTAAATATTAATAAAATCACAAAACCTTTTAAAAAGAAAAAAAAATTTAAAATTTTTATTGCTTACTATATTGGTGATGTAAGATTAATTGATAATATTTAATAATAAAAGAAGAAAGAACCTAATCCTAAAAAAGATAAAAAGCCAATTACATCTGTTATTGTTGTTACAAAAACACTGGAGGCTATTGCTGGATCAATGTTGAACTTCTTTAGGGAAATTGGTATTAAAATCCCAAATAAACCAGCTACCATCATGTTTAGTATCATTGATGCAGCTATTAAAATTGATAGGTTTATTTCCTTAAACCATAATTGAACTATAAAACCTGTTATAATCGCAAATATTATTCCGTTTAAAATTCCAATAATAAATTCCTTTGAAATAATTTTTCCAATGTTAGATGAAGATAATTCTCTTGTTGCTAAAGCTCTTATTGTTACAGCAAGTGTTTGCATGCCTGCATTACCGCCCATTGAGGCAACTATCGGCATTAAAAAAGCTAAAGCTACCATTTGTTCAATTGTTGCACCAAATTTACTTATAACCCAAGTAGCTAATAATGCTGTGAATAAGTTTAGTAATAACCAATTAAATCTTCTTTTAGTTTTTTGAAAAATACTATCTGTAATTTCTTCATTTCCCACACCAGCTAATCTTAGAACATCTTCCTCAGCTTCTTCCTTCAGTACAGTAAAAACATCATCTCCAGTAATCATACCAACAAGTTTATTACCTTTGTCTACAACTCCAGCTGATACAAGATTATAATTCTCAAATAAATGACCCACTTCTTCTTTATCCATGTTCACTGGAATTAGTATTTGAGCTTCGTTCATAATAGAATTCATTTTAGCATCACGTGATGTTCTTAAAATTTTTGATGAAGATACGGTCCCAATTGGTTTAAAATTACTATCTATTATAAAAATTTCTAAAAATTCGTCTGGCAAATCTTTATTTTCACGCAAGTAATCAATTGTTTGACCTACTGACCAGTTGCTTGGTACAGCAGTAAATTCTCTCTGCATAATTCTGGCTGCGGAGTCCTCAGGATAACTTAAACCTTCTTTTAATAAGAATCTATCTTTAGGTGGAAGTTTTTCTAAAACTATATTTTTCTTTTTTTCATCTAAATTCTCGATAATTTTTAATGCATTATCTGATTCTAAACGTTTTAAAATATTTACAACGGACTCTATAGATAAGAGAATAAAAACGTCGGCTTGGATAGATTCATTTAATTCAATAAATATCTCAGGATCAACGCTGTAAGCAACTAATTCAATTAATTTTGACCTGTTTTCTTGAGTTAAATTTTCTATAATATCTGCTGAATCTGCTGGATGTAATTCTTTAAGAGTTTTCTCTAAAAAAGTAGTGTCATTTATTGAAATTTTTTTGCTAAAAACGTTAATAAATTCTTTATTAAATTCAAAATTTGCTTTTTTTTCTGTTCTATCTTTTGATAAACTCATAAAAGTTTCTTTTTTTGTATTTTGAAACTGTTTATTTGATTTTTTTTAAAACCACAAACTTAAAATGAATATAGAAGTTAAAATAACACAAAAACCCATAGATTACACAGAGTCTATGCAATTGCTTGAAAAAAGGATGATTGATGTTCTTGCTGGGAAAAGAAATGAGTTTTTATGGATTCTTGAACATAAAACAGTCTATACAGCAGGAAAGTTATCAGATGAAAAAGATCTGATTGATAAATCAATACGAACTTTTAAAGCTGATAGAGGAGGAAAATATACTGTACATTCACCAGGACAAAAAGTGATTTATTTTGTTTTAAATTTAAATAAAAGAAAAAAAGATATTAGAAAATTAATTGATAACATTGAAAATTGCATTATTAATATTTTGAAGGAATATAATTTAAAATCTAACAGAGACAAAAAAAATATTGGAATTTGGGTCAAAAAAAACAAAAAAACTATGAAAATTGCTGCTATAGGAATAAAAGTTAAAAAATGGATAGCTTATCAAGGATTTTCTTTAAATGTTAATAACGACTTAGAAAAATATAAAAAAATTGTTCCTTGTGGTATTACTGACAAAGGTGTCACAAGCTTGAAAAATTTAGGAATAAATAGATACGAAAATATAAACCAAGTAATTGCTAAAAACTTCTTAAAGATTTTTCTCTAAGATTTTTTTTAAAATCTAAAGGTAGTTCAGCAGTAAAATTGTATTTTATATTATTAATTGAAAATGCAATTTTATGAGCATGTAGCATTAGTCTAGTATCTTTTTTAGAAAAATCTCTTGATAATCTATATTTAACATCACCAAATATTGGATTACCAGCAATAAGAAGTTGCTTTCTAATTTGATGTTTTCTTCCTGTCTCTGGGATTAGTTTTAATAATGAATATCTACTATTAGATTCTATAGTTGTAAAATGAGTTATTGCTTTACTTTCAATTTTATTTTTTCCTTCATAATAAAATAGTATATCATCTAAAGTTCCTTTCTTCTTTGTTAATTCACCTAAGACTAAGCCTAAATAAGTTTTATGTATTTTTCTTAATCTAAAAAGTGAGGTAAACAATTGGGCAAATTTTCTATTTTTGGCTACAATTAAAATTCCAGTGGTGTCTTTATCAATTCTATGAACAGGAAAAGGTGTAAAGTTAATAAATTCTTTTGTTTTTCTCAATATATCAATTATATTTCTTTTTGATTTAGTTCCAGATTGAACAGAAATGCCAGCGGGTTTATTAATTACAACAAAATTATTATTATCCTCAATAAACAAATTACTTGAAAATGAAATATCTTTTTTAGTTGGTTTATATAAACTATCCCTTTTTTGATTGATAGGCAGAGTGTATTTGAAATCGTATAAGTCAATAGTATCTGTTATTTTAAGTTTATAGGAACTTTTAACTTTTTTATTGTTAACTTTAATTTTTCCTTTTCTCAGATTTTTTTGAATTAATGATTGAGGGATTTTGCCTACATTTTTTTTAAGCCAACGGTCTAAACGAGTATTAATAAAATCTTCGGATACTGTATAAGATTTTTTCATAAGTAGTTATAATATTTATTAATTAAATAATTAATAATTGAATATATTAAGAAAAACTATTTTTTTTCTTTTTTAGGAGTATTTTCAGATTTTGCAGCGTCAAGAGTAGGTTTATCAGTCGATACTTTTTTTTTAATATCAATCTTTTTAGCGGCTCTATCTCTATCAACTAACTCTATAACGGCCATTGGAGCGTCATCTCCATATCTAAATCCTGCTTTAAGAACTCTACAATATCCACCTTTTCTTTTTTCATATCTTTGAGAAAGAGTTTTTGACAGTTTTTCTACCGATGACTTTGATTGTAGTTTTTCAAATAAACTTTTTTTTGATTGTAAATTGTTCTTTTTACCTAAAGTAATCACTTTATCTATCTTCGGTTTGAGTTCCTTGGCTTTAGGTAATGTTGTAACTATCTGTTCATATTTAATTAATGAATTAATCATGTTTTTAAATAATGCTTTTCTATGCTCAGATGTTCTGTTTAATTTCCTATACCCTATCTTATGTCTCATAATAAAAATTAGTTATTTTCCTCTAGTTTTTTAGATAATTCAGCAATATTATCTGGAGGCCAGTTAGGAATTTCCATACCTAAATATAAAGACATAGAGTTTAAAACTTCTTTAATTTCGTTAAGTGATTTTCTTCCAAAATTAGGTGTTCTTAACATCTCTGGTTCAGTTTTTTGAACTAAATCACCTATATAAATTATGTTATCATTTTTAAGACAATTCATAGAACGTACAGAAAGTTCAAGTTCATCAACTTTTCTAAGTAAATTTTTATTAAATTCTAGTTCTGTAGTTTGTGGTTTTTTTTCAATTTCAGCTGGTTCATCAAAGTTAACAAACAATGACAACTGATCTTGAAAAATTCTTGCAGCGTATGCTATAGCATCTTCTGCAGCTAATGATCCATCTGTTTCAACATTCATTACTAATTTATCATAATCTAATGATTTTCCTTCTCTGGCATTTTCAATGGTGTATGAAACTTTTTTTACAGGAGAGAATAAAGAGTCTATTGCAATCAAACCCAATGGTTCGTCGTCATTTTTATTTTTATCAGCAGGTCTATATCCTTTACCTCTATTAGCAACTAATTCCATGTGGAATTTTGTATTTTCATCTAAATGGCATAGTACTAAATCAGGATTTAAAATTTTAACTTCTGGATTTGTTTGTATATCTTTGGCTTTTACTTCACCTGGTCCTTTTGCATCTAATATTAATTTTTTTGGACCATCGGACATTACTTGGATCGATAGCAACTTAACATTTAAAACAATATCAGTAACGTCTTCTCTTACACCTTTAATAGATGAAAATTCGTGTAATACTCCATCAATTTGCAGAGCTGTAATAGCAGATCCTTGAATTGAAGAAAGTAAAATTCTTCTTAAAGAATTTCCGATTGTAAGAGCATAACCCTTCTCAAGTGGTTCGGCTACGATTGTAGTAAATGATTTATCATCACTACTTTTAATATTTAATTTACCAGGTTTTATTAAGTCTTTCCAATTGTGATTTATAATTGCATTTTCCATATATATTATACCCTTCTTTTTTTTGGTGGTCTTGATCCATTGTGTGCCATTGGCGTTACGTCTTTAATCGAAAGTATTTTGAAGCCTCTTGATTGTAATGCTCTTAAAGCTGTTTCTCTACCAGAGCCAGGACCTTTCAATTTAACTACCAAAGTTTTCAATCCATGTTCTTGCGCTTTAGTTGCTGCAGTATCTGCAGCAATTTGTGCAGCATAAGGTGTTGATTTTCTTGATCCCTTAAATCCTTTAGAGCCTGCAGAAGACCAAGCAATTACATTACCGCTATCATCTGTTATAGATACTATCGTATTATTAAAAGTTGCCTGGACAAATGCTATCCCTGAAGTAATATTTTTTTTACTTTTTTTTGATTTTTCTTTTTTTGGCTTAACACTTGGTTCAACATTAGTCTTTTTTTCAACTTTTTTTTCAACTTTATCCATAAATTATTTTTTCAATGGTGTTAATTTTTTTCCAGCTATAGCTATAGCTTTACCTTTTCTTGTTCTAGCATTGCAATGAGTTCTTTGTCCTCTTACCGGTAATTTTTTTTTGTGTCTTGAGCCTCTGTATGTAGCTAGATCTACTAAACGTTTTATATTAAGAGAAATTTCCCTTCTTAAATCACCTTCAACTTTGTAGTTTTCATCAATAAATTCTCTAATCTTTAAAACTTCTTCCTCCGTTAAAGAATTAACTCTTTTATTTTTAGCAATATTCAATTTTGTACAAATATTTTCTGAAAATTTCTGACCAATACCATGTATGTAGGTCAAAGCTACATGAACCACTTTATTTTGCGGAATATTTACACCAGCTATACGGGCCATAATTATACGAAAACTCTTTCTAAAGTGGCTATTTATATAAATACAGTTTACAAAGTCAAGTCTCAAGAGAAGCTATAATAGCACGTATTTCCTTGAATATTTGATCAATATCATAGCTTCCATTGATTTGATTAAGTAAATTTTGATCTTTATAAAAATTTAATATAGGCAGCGTTTTATCTAAATATGTGTTGTATCTATGTAGTATTGTTGCTTCATTATCATCTGATCTCGTTTCCAAGAATTTAGATAAACAGGCATGATTTTTATCAGTGGCAGGATAATAATATTTATTAAAAATAGACCCACATTTCGTACATACTTGTCTTCCGAGTATTCTTTTAACTATAACATCTTTATCAACATCAAGACTTAAAACACAAGAAATTTTTTGGTTATTTTTCTTCATTAATGAATCTAATTTTTTTGCTTGGTTAAGATTTCTTGGATATCCATCAAAAATTAAATTATTTTTAAAATTTTCAAAAGATAGAATGTTTAGTACTAAATTATTTATAATATTGTCAGAAACAAAAAGCCCTTTGCTTATTATGCTATTAATTTCATTGCCTAAAGTTGTTTTTTTTTTAATTTCATTCCTTAGAAGATCACCAGTTGATATCTTATGTAAGGCAAAATGTTTAGCAATATTGCTTGCTTGAGTTCCCTTTCCTGCTCCCGGTGGTCCAAACAATACTATATTCACTATTATTATCTTCCAAATTTTGTTTTTTTAATTAATGATTCATACTGCTGACTCATTAATCTAGTTTGAACTTGTGTGACTGTATCCATTGCTACCACTACAACAATTAAAACTGAAGTTCCCCCTAAATAAAAAGGGATTGGGTATCTAGATATTAAAAATTCTGGCATCAAACATACTAAAGTTAAATACAAAGCTCCAATAGTAGTAAGCTTAGTTAAAATATCTTCTATGAAATAAGCTGTTCTCTCTCCTGGTCTAATACCAGGAACATAACCACCTTGCTTTCTTAAATTTTCTGCAGTTTCTTTTGGATTAAAAACAATTGAAGTATAAAAAAAAGAGAAAAATATTATACCTGACGCATAAAGCAACATATATAAAGGTTTTCCCTGTGCAAATAGTGAAGAGATTCCTATAAAAGCATCTGAATCGGATAAACCAAAATTCGAAAAAGTTATAGGAAGCAATAACAAAGCCGAAGCAAATATTGCTGGTATTACTCCAGCAGTATTTATTTTTAAGGGCAGATGTGATGATTCACCACCATAAATTTTATTACCCATTTGCCTTTTTGGATAATTTATCAAAATTTTTCGTACTGATCTTTCAATAAAAACTATAAATGCAACTGTCAAAATTATAAGTACAAATATAGAAATAATTGTTGTTGCAGATAAAGCTCCAGTTCTTCCTAATTCAAATGTAGCAGCTAATGCTCTTGGTATCTCAGCAACTATACCAGAAAATATTATTAGTGATATTCCATTACCAATCCCTCTTTGTGTGATTTGTTCTCCTAGCCACATTAAAAAGACTGTACCGGCAACTAAAGTAATTACAGTTGTTAATCTAAAATATATAGCTGACTCTGAAATGACAATTCCAGAATTTTCTAATCCCACAGCAACACCATAACCTTGAATAGTTGCAAGTAAAACTGTTCCATATCTGGTGTACTGGGTTATTTTCTTTCTACCTATCTCACCTTGATTTTTTAAGTTTTTGAAGGTCTCTGAAACTCCGGTTAATAATTGTATAATTATAGAAGAAGAAATGTATGGCATAATACCTAAAGCAAAAATAGCCATACGTTTTACAGCTCCTCCAGAAAAGATATTAAACATACCTAGAAGACCTTTTTGATTACCCTCCATCATTGCTTTTAAAGATTCAGGTTCTATACCAGGGATGGGAACATAAGTTCCTAATCTATAAACTGACAGGATAAAAATAGTAAAAAGAATTCTATTTCTTAGATCATTACTTTTTGAAAAAAAACCTGATTCTTTAATATCTGACGCCATTTTAGCTATTACTATATTATTTTATTAATGTAATTTTACCACCTAATTTTTCAATCTTCTCTTTTGCTGATTTCGAAATAGCATTAAGCTCAATATCAAATTTTTGTTTTAAATCTCCAACACCAAGTAATTTTAATTTTTCATATTTTTTTCCAATAAATTTAGACTTTTGTAGAATAGCAAGAGTAATTTTTTCATTTATTAATTCTTTTCTCTTAATTAAAAAATCTTGAATTTTAGATAAATTAATTGTAGCAATAACTTTTTTATTTGCCATGCTCTTAAAACCACGTTTAGGCAACCTTCTGTATAAAGGCATTTGACCACCTTCAAAACTTTTTATTGCAACACCAGATCTTGATTTTTGACCTTTGTGACCTCGACCTGAAGTTTTTCCTTTTGATGAACCAATACCTCTACCGACCCTTTTTTTAGATTTTGACCATCTTGAATTTAAACTATTTAATTGCATATTTAATTTACTAATGTTTTTGTTTAGTTATTTCAGCGATTTTTTTACCTCTTAGATTAGCTATATTTTTTGGTGATTTTTGACTTCTTAAACCTTTTATACATGCACGTAAAACATTTATTGGATTTGAGGAACCTAAAGATTTAGCTACTACATCTTTAATTCCAACAACTTCGCAGGCTGCTCTTATTGGGCCACCAGCAATAATTCCGGTTCCAGAAGGGGCAGCTCTTAACAAAACTTTCCCTGCTCCATCTTTTGAATAAACGTCATGGTGCAAAGTTCTTCCTTCTCTTAATGGAATCTTAAATAAATTGTTTTTAGCTGATTGAGTTGCTTTTTTAATAGCATCAGGAACTTGTTTAGCTTTCGCATAACCTACTCCTATAGATCCGCCAAAATTACCTACAACAACTAATGCTGAAAATGCAAATCTTCTTCCACCCTTTACAACTTTAGTTATTCTATTTATTGAAATAAGTTTATCTTTAAATTCTGTATTTTCCATATTATTAATTAAAAATTTAAACCACCTTTTCTTATAGCTTCAGCTAGTGATTTAATTCGTCCATGATATTTATATTTTCCTCTATCAAAATAAACTTTAGTAATTTTTTTTTCTTGTGCTTTTTTAATTATTAATTCAGCAACATTAGAAGATAATTCTGCTTTTTTAATTTTTTTTTTATTTTTACTAACTGATGTAGCTGTAATTAAAGTTTTGTTATTTTTATCATCTATAATTTGAGCTGATATATTTTTTAAAGATCTAAAAACTGTTAACCTAAATCTATCAGTGTTAACCTTTTTAAGTTTTTTTCTTATCCTTTGAGATCTTTTCAAATCTGTTTTATTCATGTTATTTCTTCTTTCCTTCTTTTCTTAGAATATATTGTCCGCGTTCTTTAATTCCTTTGCCCTTATATGGCTCTACTGGTTTTAGCTTTTTAATTTCAGAAGCTACCTTGCCAACAAGCTCTTTATCTACACCAGCAATTTTTATTACAATGCTTTTTTCTACAACAACTTTAACACCTTCAGGTATTTTATACGAAACATCATGACTAAATCCAATTTGTAGATTTAATAAATTACCCTTTAAATTGGCTCTAAAACCCACCCCACTTAATTCTAGTATTTTTTCATGACCTAAAGAAACCCCTACTAGGGCACTATTAATAATACTTCTTGTTGTTCCCCAAATAATATTTGAAGACTCATTTTTTTCTATCAGACTTAGAATTACACTTTTTCCGTCTTCAACCTTTGTTGAAAATATTTTTTCATTAATAGATAATTCTTTAGAACCTTTGGGTCCAGTAAGAATTAACTTACCAGATTCAAGTTTCACTTTTGTATCTTTTGGTATTGGTATAGGTGTTTTTCCAAGTTTTGACATAAATATATTAAAATACCTTACAAATTATTTCTCCACCAACATTTTTAAGTCTTGCATTATTATCAGACATAATTCCCATTGGTGTTGATACTATTGCTATACCTAATCCACTTTGAATTTTAGGTATACTATCAGCTTTTGTGTAAATTCTTCTTCCTGGTTTAGATACTCTTGTGATTTCTTTTATAACAGGCGAACCATTATTATATTTTAAATTTACCAAAAGAGATCCTTTATTATTTTTTTCAGATAAAAATTTATAATCAGAAATATAACCTTCTTCTTTTAAAACATCTAAAATTCTAGCTCTAAACTTAGAATTTGGAATACTAACGGATGGAAGCATTCTTAATTGCGCATTACGAATTCTAGTTATCATATCTGCAATTGGGTCTGTTAAGCTCATAATTTCTCCTTTTTATTTACCAACTTGATTTTGTCATTCCAGGAATCTTACCACTTGAAGCTAGTTCTCTTAATGCTATTCTAGAAATCCTAAGCTTTCTATAAACTCCATGTGGTCTACCTGTAATCTCACATCTATTTCTTATTCTTATTCTTGCAGAGTTTCTTGGTATTTTTGCAAGCTTTAACTGTGCCTCAAATCTTTCAGTTAATGGAAGTTTTTTATTTTTAATAATTTTTTTAAGAGCTTCCCTTTTCTTCAAATATTTTTTCGCAAGTTTAATTCTTTTTAAATTTCTTTGCACTGCACTAGTTTTAGCCATAGTATTTTAATTCTTCTCTTTCATTTTAATTGGTTTATTAAATGGAAAATTCATTGCTTCAAGCAAAGCATAAGATATCTTTTTGTCTGATTTAGTCATAACAAGAGTAATATCCATACCTCTAATTCGATCTACCTTATCGAAGTTTATCTCTGGGAATATTATATGTTCTTTAATGCCGAAAGTGTAGTTACCAAACTTATCAAAACCATTTACATTCAATCCTTGAAAATCTTTAATTCTTGGTAAAGCTATATTAATTAACCTGTCTAAAAATTCATACATTTTATTTGATCTTAATGTAACTTTAACTCCAGCTGTTGTTCCTTTTCGTGTTTTAAAATTTGATATCGACTTTTTAAATTTAGTAATGACGGGGTGCTGACCGCTTATTAAAGATATATCTTCTATGCAATTTTGCACAATTTTTTTATCTGCAGCATCATTTCCAAGACTCATATTTAAAACAACTTTTACAATTTTTGGCACCATTAATTTGTTTTTCATAGCAAACTTACTCTGTAAATCTGTAACTATTTTTTTATTATAATGTTCTCTTAATCTTGGTATCATTTCTTTTTAACTTTCTTTTCTGTTTTTTTATTTTCTAAGTTTAAAATTTTTATATTAGAGATATGAATAAAATTCTCTTTACTTATTATTCCACCTTTTTTCTCTTTAGTCGTTTTTTCATGCTTCTTGATTAAATTTATTCCTTTGATCTTAACTTTATTTTTTGATCTAAGAATTGCAATTATTTCACCTTTTTTACCTTTGTCTTTACCGCACAATATTTGAACTTGTTGTCCATTCTTCATAAAATTAAATTACCTCCGGAGCTAGTGATATTATTTTTGTTTGACCTTTAAGTCTTAATTCTCTAGTAACAGGACCAAATATTCTTGTGCCGATTGGTTCACCTTTATCATCAATTATAACCACCGCATTATTGTCAAATTTAACTGAGCTACCGTCTTGCCTGTGTATAGAATATTTTGTTCTTACAACTACTGCTTTTTGCACAGATCCTTTTTTAACTTTACTATCGGGTATAGCATCTTTTACACTTACTACTATTCGGTCACCTATAGAAGCATATCTTCTTTTTGACCCACCTAGTACTTTAATGCATTCTACTCTTCTAGCTCCAGTGTTGTCTGCTACATTCAGCTCTGTTTGAACTTGTATCATTAATTACTCACTACCTCCCATTTTTTCTTTTTTGAAAAAGGTTTGGACTCAATAATTTTGACATTATCACCAACAGAATATTTATTTTTTTCATCATGTGCATGGTATTTCTTTGAAGATGTAACAACCTTTTCAAAAAAAGGGTGAGAATATCTTCTTTTTACTAAAACAACGATTGTTTTGTTATTTTTATCTTTAACTACTTTACCACTTAATATTTTTTTACTCATATTACTTTTTTTTATTTAATTTAGTTAATAATTTTGCAACATCTTTTTTAATTAAAGAAACTTTAGCAGTATCATCTAATTGACCGTTAACTTTTCTAAATCTAAAATTAAAAAGGTCTTTTTTCAATAAATTTACCTTACTTTTGGCTTCATCTATATTTAATTTATTAATTTCTTTATTTTTCATAGTTACACTCTTTTTACAAATTTAGTTTTTATAGGTAACTTGGTAGAGGCTTTATATAGAGCAACTCTAGCAGTTTCTTCATCAACGCCATCTACTTCAAAAATAATTCGTCCTGGTTTTACTCTGCATGCCCAAAACTCGGGTGTCCCTTTACCTTTACCCATACGAACCTCAGTTGGTTTCTTTGATACTGGTATATTTGGAAAAATTCTTAACCAAACTTTACCAGTTCTTTTCATATATCTAGTTAGCGCAACCCTTGCAGCCTCTATTTGTTTAGATATTACCCTATCTGGCTCCATGGCTTTAAGTCCATAAGCACCATAGTTTAAAATTGCGCCCCTAGTTGCGCGCCCATGAATTCTGCCTTTATGGGCTTTTCTATATTTTGTTCTTGTTGGTTGCAGCATTTTGATTATCTTTATTTTTATTATTTAATTTTTCAGTAAAAACTTCACCTTTATATATCCAAACTTTAACTCCGATTATTCCATAAGTAGTAAGAGCTTCTGCTTCAGCATAATCAACGTCTGCTCTAAAGGTATGTAATGGAACACTACCTTCTCTCAACCATTCAGTACGTGCAATTTCATTTCCTGCAAGTCTACCACTTAAACAAACCCTAATTCCTTTGGCCCCTAATCTTAGTGCCGACTGCATTGCTCTTTTCATAGCTTTCCTAAATGCAATTCTTTTTACTAATTGTTGAGCTATATTTTCTGCAACTAAGTAAGAGTTTAATTCAGGTTTTTTTACTTCTTTAATGTTTAAACTAACTTCTGTACTTGAGATTTTAGATAGATTTTTTTTTATTTTTTCTATATCTGATCCTTTTTTACCAATAACGAAACCTGGTCTAGATGTATATATGGAAATAATACATTTTTTAGAAGTTCTCTCAATGATTACATTAGAGACTCCTGAATTAACAACATTCTTTTTTACATATTCTCTAATTTTGTAGTCTTCGATTAAAAATTTTCCATACTCTTTCTTTTTAGAAAACCATATAGAGTCCCATCCTCTATTAACTCCTAATCTCAAACCTATTGGATTAACTTTTTGACCCATGAATACCTTCTTTTTGGTTAACTTTTTCAGATAAAATTATCGTTAAATGTGAATAGGGTTTTTTGATACCACTTGCTCTACCCTTAGCTCTAGCTCTAAATCTTTTTAAAACCAATGCTTTACCAACATAAGCTTCCTTAACATATAGACTATCTATATCGTATTGATTATTATTTTCAGCATTTGCTATTGCAGATTGAACAGTTTTTTTGACTTCAAAAGCTATTCTTTGTCTTGCAAAGGATAAATCTCTTATAGCAACATCCACTTTTTTACCACGAATATTTTTTAACAATAAATTAATTTTTCTTGGGCTACATCTCACATTCTTATTAATAGCTTTAACTATATTTTTATCTTTTTTCATTTTTTAGCTTCCTCTTTAGGCTTTTCTGCAGCAGGTGCTTTTGAAACTGTATCTTTATCTGATTTATCCTGTGCAGCTTTTTTATCAGCTGGTGTGTGTCCGGAAAATTGTCTGGTAGGAGAAAATTCACCCAATTTATGACCTACCATTTCTTCAGATATTTTTATTGGTATAAACTTTTTTCCATTATAAATAAGAAAACTTACACCTATAAATTCAGGAATAATTGTTGATTTTCTTGACCAAGTTTTAATTGGCATAGGTTTTGATTGAGACTTAAGTTTTTCAACTTTTTTAATTAAACTTGGGTCTACAAAAGGACCTTTCCATACAGATCTTGACATAATTTTATTTTTTTCTCCTTGATATAATAAATTTATTAGTTTTTTTATTCTTTCTAGTCTTTAATCCTTTAGCTGATTGACCCCAAGGTGAAACTGGGCTTCTACCTCCAGAAGTTTTTCCCTCACCTCCACCATGAGGATGATCTACAGGATTCATTGCAACTCCTCTGGTTTGTGGTCTTTTGCCTTTCCATCTATTTCTCCCTGCCTTACCTATTTTAATATTTTGATGATCATTATTGGATACAGTACCTATAGTTGCTCTCGCTGTATTAATTATTTTTCTTACTTCACCAGATTTTAATTTCACAATACAATAATTGTCATCAGTTCCAGATATTTGAGCTGAAGACCCCGCAGATCTAACTAGCTTACCTCCTCCATTAGGATGTAATTCAATGTTATGTATATCTGTTCCAGCAGGAATGTCTGATAAAGGCATACAATTACCAGTTACAATTTCCTTGTTTCTTCCTGAAACAATTTCATCACCAGGATTAATATTATTTGGTGCTATAATATAACTCATATTTCCATCTTCATACTTAACTAAAGCAACATGAGCAGATCTATTTGGATCATATTCAATTCTTTCAATTTTTGCTTTCATATCGTCTTTTTTTCTATAAAAATCAACTTCTCTATATTTCTTTTTATGACCATCACCTTTATGTCTTGATGTAATGCGGCCTAAGTTATTTCTACCACCTGTAGAACTTTTTCCAATTGTCAAAGACTTTAAAGGTTTTCCTTTCCATAATTTTTGTCTATTAACTAAAACTGTTCCTCTAGTTGATTTTGTATAAGATTTAAAAACTTTTAATGACATAATTTAAATTCCAGTTGAAAGGTCTATGCTTTGACCTTTTTTAAGAGTAACAATTGCTTTTTTAAAACCTGATTTAAAAGATTTTTTATTTCTAACAATCTTGTTCTTTCCTTTTATGTTAATTGTGTTAATTTTTACCACATTAACTTTAAATATTTTTTCAATACTCTTTTTTATATTTTTTTTATTAGCACCTTTGTCAACTTTAAATACAACTTTATTAAATTCTGATAATGATGTTGATTTTTCAGTAACATTAGGTGAAATTATTGTATCTAGATAATGAAATTTACTCATTTGACAATTCTTTCCTGAAAAGATTTTATTGAAGTAGTAGTAAATATAATATTTTTATACTTTAACATATCATAAGCATTAGCACCGGTTTGGTCTATAATTTTTAAATTTGGAATATTTCGTGCTGATTTTATAATTTTTAATGTTGAGTTTTTATCTGAGATTATCAAAGAATTGCTTAAATTATTTTTTTTAAGAAATTCACTGAAAATTTTAGTTTTTTTAATTTCATTTTTAAAATCATCGACAATAAAGAGAGTTTTAGATTTATTTTTATGAGATAAAATTTGAAGAAGTCCCAACTTTTTTACTTTTTTATTTATTTTTTTAATTTTGTAGACTTTGCCCTTAGGGCCATGTGCTATACCACCACCAACAAATATCGGAGCTTTTCTACTACTATGTCTAGCTCCTCCAGTGCCTTTTTGTGCGTAGATTTTAGATGTCGAACCTTTAATTTCACCTCTTTGTTTCGTTTTTGCAGTTCTAGGTTTAAAATGATTTAACTGCCAATCTATTAACAATTGGATCATATCTTTATTAGGGTTAAGCGAAATTATTTTATCAGAAATTTCTATTTCACTTCCCTTACTTCCCTCAATATTAATAACTTTAAGCTTCATTTTATTTTTTTATCTCCGCTTTAGGTTTTGTGTTTACTTTTGGCGTTTCTGTTTTTTGTTTTGGCTTTTTCTTGTCTTCTGGTTCAGAATTTGCAGTTTGTTTTTTCAAGTCACTATTTTTTTCTAAGGTTGATTTCCTTATTATTTTTTTAACATTTTTTTGTATTAAAACTATTGAATTTTTTGAACCAGGTATAGATCCTTTTACAAAAATTAAATTATTTTCTATATCTGATTTTATAATTTCAAGATTTTGCATAGTTCTATATTTGTCACCTTTATGTCCTGCCATCTTTTTTCCTTTGAATACCTTACCAGGATCTTGATTTTGACCTGTAGATCCATGTGCTCTATGGGAAACTGAAACACCATGCGAAGCTCTTAAACCAGCAAAATTCCATCTTTTCATGACACCAGTAAAACCTTTTCCAATAGTTTTTGAAGTAATATCTACAAACTTTTGATCTTTAAAAAGTTCTAAACCAATTTCATTCCCCTCTTTGTAATCTGATACATTGTCAACACGAAATTCTTTTAAGAATTTTTTTGGTTCAGTTGATTTTTTTGCATAAACACCCTTCATTTGATTTGTAAGTTTAGAAGTTTTGATTTTTCCAAAACCAACTTGTATTGCATTGTAACCTCGTTTCTCTTCAGTAATTACATCAATAATTCTACCTTTTTCTACAGACAAGACAGTTACAGGAACTGAAACACCTGTATCAAAAAACTCTCTTGTCATACCAATTTTTTTACCAATTAATCCTATGCTCATATTTAACCTATAATTTAATCTCTATGTCGACACCTGAAGCAAGATCTAATTTCATTAATGCTTCTACAGTCTGTGGTGTTGGTTCTAAAATATCTATTAATCTTTTGTGGGTTCTAGTTTCAAACTGTTCTCTACTTTTTTTATCAATGTGCGGTGATCTTAATACTGTAAATATTTCTTTTTTTGTAGGTAAAGGTATAGGTCCACGTACTTGAGCACCTGTTCTTTTGGCTGTATTAATTATCTCAATAGTTGATAGATCAAGAATTTTATTATCATAAGCACGCAAATGTATTCTAATATTTTGTTTATCCATAAATTTATGCTAATTTTTTAGTTACCTCATCTTGAACATTTTGAGGAACTTTGTTGTAATGATCAAAAAACATAGAGTACTGAGCTCTACCTTGAGACATTGATCTCAAATTATTAATATACCCAAACATATTAGCAAGAGGTACCATAGCACTTATTACAGTTGCATTACCTCTTTTATCACTTGTTGAAATTTGACCTCTTCTACTATTTAAATCTCCTATAACATCTCCCATATAGTCTTCTGGAGTAACTACTTCAACTCTCATCATAGGTTCTAAAAGTTTGAGGGCAGCTTTTGTACATGCTTCTTTAAAACAATACCTTGAAGCAATTTCAAAAGCTAACACACTTGAATCAACATCATGATGTAAACCATCTATTATTGTAACTTTATAATCGATTAAAGGAAATCCAGCTAATATACCTGCATCAGCAACACTTTCTATACCCTTTTCAACACCTGGTATAAACTCTTTTGGAATAGAGCCTCCTTTAATTTTATTTTCAATTTCTCTTCCTTTTCCTGGTGGCAAAGGTTCAACACTTAATTCAACTTTTGCAAATTGCCCTGCTCCTCCACTTTGTTTTTTATGAATATAAGTATTAACAGCAGATTTTAGAATTGTTTCTCTATAAGCTACTTGAGGCGCGCCAATATTAGCTTCAACTTTGAATTCTCTTTTCATTCTATCAACGATAATATCCAAATGTAATTCTCCCATACCTTTTATAATTGTTTGTCCTGACTCTTCATCAGAAGTTACTTTAAAAGATGGATCCTCTCTTGCTAACCTTCCTAATGCTTCACCCATTTTTTCTTGATCACCTTTAGTTTTGGGTTCTACTGCTATTTCAATTACTGGATCAGGAAAATCCATAGGTTCAAGAACAACTGGGTTTTCTTCATCTGCGAGAGTGTGTCCTGTAATAGTATGTTTTAATCCTGCTAAAGCAACTATATCGCCACTATTAGCTTCTTTAACATCTTCTCTGCTATTAGCATGCATCAAAAGCATCCTTCCTACTCTTTCTTCTTTATCTTTAGATGTATTATAAATTCCTGTAGCAGTTTTTAGTGTTCCTGAATAAACTCTTATAAATGTTAATGTTCCAACAAATGGGTCTGTTGCAACTTTAAAAGCAAGAGCAGAAAAAGGCTCTTTATCATCAAATTTTCTTTTAACTTCGTCTTTTGAATCTGGTTTAGTTCCAGTAATAGAACCAATATCAATTGGACTTGGTAAATAATTAACAACAGCATCTAAAAGAGGTTGAACTCCTTTATTTTTAAATGCAGATCCAGTTAAAACAGGGACAAAATCAAACTTTAAACAACCTTTTCTTACACAAGATATTAAATCGTTTTCAGAAATTTTATCTCCATTTAGATATGATTCCATCAACTTTTCATCTTGTTCTACAGCGGTTTCTAATAATTCTTTTCTATATTTTTCAGCTTGTTCTTTTAAATCTTCAGGAATATCTGTATATTCAAATTCAGCACCTAGTTTTTCATCTTTCCACAAAATTGCTTTCATTTTTACTAAGTCCACAACACCTTTTAATGCAGATTCTGAGCCGACTGGTATTTGCATTACCAATGGTTTTGCGCCAAGTCTTTCCTTGATCATATCAACACACATAAAAAAATTAGCACCAGTTCTATCTAATTTATTAACAAAGCATATTCTTGGAACTTTATATTTATCAGCTTGTCTCCAAACAGTTTCAGATTGCGGTTCAACTCCAGCAACTCCATCAAAGACACAAACAGCTCCATCTAAAACTTTTAAAGATCTTTCAACTTCAATAGTGAAATCAACGTGTCCAGGTGTATCAATGATATTAATTCTATGATCGTTCCAAAAACAGGTTGTTGCTGCTGACGTTATTGTTATACCTCTTTCTTGTTCTTGCTCCATCCAATCCATCGTTGCTGCACCATCGTGCACTTCACCAATCTTATGGCTTTTTCCTGTGTAATATAAAATTCTTTCTGTAGTAGTAGTTTTCCCAGCATCAATATGTGCCATGATACCAATGTTTCTATATTTTTCTAATTTATGAGTTCTTGACATAATTACCAACGATAGTGAGCAAAAGCTTTATTAGACTCTGCCATTTTATGAGTATCTTCCCTTTTTTTAATTGCTGATCCCTTTCTTTGAGATGCGTCCATAAGTTCATTAAATAATTTATCTGACATTGTTTTATTTTTTCTCTTTCTGGAAGCGTCTAATAACCATCTTAAAGCCAAAGTTTGAGATCTTTTAGTTTTAACTTCTTGTGGAACTTGATAGGTTGCACCACCTACTCTTCGTGATCTAACCTCT
>MDSV01007241.1_pt1 | contig 19511 bp, 20 predicted proteins | sample 810851 | NCBI WGS metagenome assembly MDSV01 (sample SAMN05326640, study PRJNA326480) | marine metagenome | isolation source: seawater | place: Atlantic Ocean: North East | collected 2012 | reverse complement strand
GATAAAGAACATTTAGTAAAACCAATAATTGGTTTTAATTTAGATTTTAATGGAAATTGGTTACAAAGACCTATAGAAGATATGTTTCCTTTCATAGATAGAAAAATTTTAAAAAAATATAAAGGATATTAATGATAAGAGTCTCTGACTATGTTGTAAAATATTTAGCTAATATTGGTATTTCAAATGTATTTACAGTTAGTGGAGGTGGATCGATCTTTTTATGTGATGCGTTGCATAAAAATAAAAAAATAAAATATATTTCTTGTCATCATGAGCAAGCTGTTGCTTTTGCTGCGGAAGGTTACGCTAGGCATTCTAATAAAATTGGTAGTGCAATTGTTACAACTGGTCCTGGTGGTACAAATGCTATAACTGGAGTTGCTAGTTGCTGGATTGATTCTATACCCGTTATATTTATATCTGGACAAGTTTTTTTAAATCAAACTATAAGCAAAACTAAACTTAGACAACTTGGTGTACAAGAAATAAATATTATAGATTTAGTTAGGCCAATCACCAAATATGCTGAAATTGTTAAAAATAAAAACGACATAAAAATACATTTAGACAAGTGCTTACATTTTTCTAAATCCGGTAGATTTGGTCCAGTTTGGCTTGATATACCTGCAAACATTCAAAGTAGTTATATAAATGAAGAAAAACTTAAATCTTTTATTCCTAAATTTAATAATAAGAAAACCTCAATTATTAAATCTATTAATACAGTCATAACAATGATTAGAAATTCTAAAAAACCTCTAATTCTTTTAGGCCATGGAGTTAAATTATCAAATAGTCAAAAAATATATGAAAAAATAATAAATACTTTTAAAATTCCATTTTGTCTTACATGGAATGCCAGCTCTATTATTGAAAGTAATAATGATTTTTTTATGGGAAGACCCGGTGCATTTGCAGAAAGAGGTACTAATTTTATCATTCAAAATTGTGACTTATTGTTGTGTATCGGAACAAGACTTCCTTTTATGGTCACAGGATACAACTCAAAAAAATTTGCTGAAAATGCAAAAATTATAATGGTAGATATTGATGAAAATGAATTAAATAAAAAATCTTTAAATTTAAATTTAAAAATTAAATCTGATGCAAAAGAATTTGCAGAAATATTCTTTAAAAAATTAAAAGTTACTAAAAAAATAAATTATGATGATAATTGGTTAAATTATTGCCGAAATATAAGAAAAAAATATCCAATTGTTCTAGATGAATATAAAAAACAAAAAAAATATGTAAACTCATATTATTTTATTGAATTATTATCAAAAAAATTAAAACCAAATGACTCTATTATAACAGACATGGGTCTCTCATTTGTTGGAACACATCAAACATTTATTGCAAAAAAAAATCAAAAACTTTTTACAAATTCTGGTCACGCTCCTATGGGATGGGGTTTACCTGCTGCAATTGGATCCTATTTTGCATCTAAAAAAGAAAACATTATATGTATAACTGGAGAAGGTGGTCTTCAAATGAACATACAAGAATTTGCAACAGTTCAGCATCATAAGATTCCATTAAAAATATTTATTTATAATAATGGAGGTTATTTAACCATAAAACAGACTCAACAATTGGGAATGAAAAGCAGAATAATGGGGTCTGACAAAAATAGTGGTCTCTCTTTTCCAAATTACAAAAAAATAGCAGATGCTCACGAAATAAAATATATAAAAATATCAGAGCACAATACTCTTATAAGAAAATTAAGCAGTATATTGTCATCAAATAAAAGTGTTATTTGTGAATTAATCATAAATCCAGAGCAAGATCAAAAACCAAAAGCAATAAATAGAAGAATTAATGGTAAGTCTGTTGCAACAGATTTTGAAGATTTATATCCTTTTTTACCAAAAAAAGAGCTAATAAAAAATCAATTTAAAAACTATAAAACAAAGGAAAAGAAATGACTAAATGCTTAATATTAAGTGGTAACTTGGTTCAAGATCATGAATTTATTTATCCATATTATAGACTATTAGAAGAAAATTTTGTTGTAGATGTTGCCCTTTTAGGTGGAAAAGAGGTGGTAGGAATATTAGGCACTAAAATACCGCCAAATAAAGATCAAAAAATAATTGATATACCTGATGTAAATTCAAATGAATATGACTTATTGATTATTCCTGGAGGAGCAAAAGCGATGGAATATCTAAGACAAGAAAATAGAATTTCAGATATTATCAACGAATTTAATGACGCTAATAAGGTTATAGGCTCAATATGCCATGGAGCTCAATTATTAATATCTGCAAATGTAGTTAAAGGAAAAAAAATATCAGGTTATTATAGTATTAAAGATGATGTAAATAATGCAGGTGCAGAGTATATAGATGCGCCATTTGTATCAGATGAAAATATCATAAGCTCACCTCATTATAAATATTTAGGAAATTGGATGAAAGAAATAATCTCTAAATTTAAATAATGGAAATTAAAGGTTTTTTTTTTGATTTAGATGGAACTTTAATAGACTCAATGGAAGGCCATTATTCTTCATGGAAAAAAATTTTAAATTCAGAATATAATTATGAATTAAATAAAGAAAAGTTCATGCATCTAGAAGGAACTAAATTAAATATATTGATAAAAAATTTATTATCTGACGCTAATATAAAAATTTTAAATCAAGAAATGAAAAAATTAATACATAAAAAAGATATTGATTATCAGCAACAAAACAAAACTATTTTTTATCCAAATACTATTGAGGTTATTAAATTTTTAAAAATTAAAAAAATAAAAACTTGTATTGTTTCCGCTGGTTCAAAAAAAAGAATTATGTCTACTTTACCAAATTCCTTTTTAAAATTATTTGATCATATTATTTCTGGTGATGAATGTAAACAGGGTAAACCAAACCCTGAACCTTACTTAAATGCTCTATCGAAATGTAAACTTTTATCCAAAAATTGCTGTGTATTAGAAAATGCTCCTTTAGGCATAGAGTCTGCTATTAAAGCTAATATATTTACAATTGCCATAACTAACACTTTAAAAAAAAATAAATTATCAAAGGCAAATAAAATTATATCTGATATAATTGAATTGAAAGAATTTTTTAAGTGATAGAAAAATTAAAAAATAAAAATATTATAATTACTGGAGCAACTGAAGGTTTAGGAAAATATCTTTCAATTGAATTGAGTAAAGAAGTTAATAAATTAATTTTAATTTCAAGATCGGAACAAAAACTTAAATTAGTTCGTGATAAATGTTTTAACAAAAAAAAACATATTATATGCCCAATTGATTTAAATAATGTGATTGAAATAAAGAAAAATTTAAAAAATAATTTAAGATCAATAAAAGAAATTGATGCTGTATTGCATATAGCAGGTGGAGGATTAGGTGTAAGCAGTTCATTGCCTGATTTTAATGACTATATAAAAGTATTTAATTTAAATTTGTTTAGTATTTTTGAAATAAATAAATTTGTAGTGCCATTAATGAAAAAAAAGAAAAATGGTGTTTTGTTTCATGTTGGATCAATAGCATCAAACGAGTCTGTTGCATCTTTATCCTATAATGTTGCAAAATCCTCATTATCTTCATATGTAAGAAGTCTGTCCAAAGAACTTGCCATATTTAATATATGTGTCACAGGAATAAATCCAGGAGGATTTATTTATGAAAATAATGCAATGGGAAGGTTGAAAAAAAATAAACCAGAAGTTTATAAAAATTTTGTACAAAATAGATTACCCAGAAAAAAAATGCCGTCAGCTGGAGAATTATACCCCATTATAAAATTAATAATTGAAAACAATATGATGTTTACAGGGAACATAATCACTTGTGACTCAGGTGAAGGAAACGTATATAAAACATTTTAATAATTGTTTTAAATAATAATTTTATTATATATTTATAATATAATTATAGAACGTTTTTATTTTTTCATCATATCATATAATTCTAGCCAATTAAATTTTTGACTATCTATTACTTGTGCATTACTAAAATAATTTACCTCTTGCAAACATTTTAATAAAAAATCTTTTCCTTTTCCCTGAGTACCCTCAATAGCAAAATGAAAATTTACATTATTAAAAGTTTCAATTATTTTTTTAAAGTGGTTTTTATTATTTGGAAGCTGATATATTGAGCATAAAATAATATCACTAAAATCAAAATCTTTGTGAAGCCAAAATGTTGTGCCAAGCTGGTTTGACATAATTGGTTCTGGAATAACTACCTCAACTTTTAAGCCATTTCTTTCTGCGTAATTATTCATTATCATATTCTGAGCATTACTAGGAATTTTATATGGTCCAATATTTATATCTGTTGTTATTGATGCTGTTGTCATTATGTCAATTCAAATCATACAACTTAAAAAAGTCAGTGTTTTTTTGCATAATAGGTTTGTTACGACTTTGAAATCTTACACTGCATGCTATTCTTGCTACATTAGACATAAAATCAACATTTCCATGAAGAATAAATGGATTAAAAACAATTACTTCCCCGAATTTAAGTTTTGCTGGTTTATAATTGTTGATTTTATTTAATATTGTTGGTCCATTTACCAGACCTTGTGAGTGCTCCAATTTTATAGTTTCAAAAGAATTATCTTGAGGCACGTAGTAAACACCTCCATCATCATCTAAATTATGAAATGGAGCCCATAATACAAAAGTAAAAGGAGATATACCGGACATTAGTTCATAATGAGGCCACTGCCTTCTTTGATCCTCACCAGGTAAGTTAAAAATAGTATTTGCTCTTCTTTGAATTAATAATTGATTGCCACATAGTTCATTAACTATATCACTACATGAATCTATCATAATTTCAGAAGCCTCTTTGAAAGATAGTAAACCTAACATCACTTTATTAATTTCATGTTTTTTCATTGAAGTTAATTTTTTTCTTAATTCTTCAATACCATGCTGTTCAGAAAGACTCATTTTTCTTACAAATGCATTTCTTAAGTCTTCAAATTTTTGCAAATTTGGAATTTTTACTATTGCATATCCCTTGCCATTAATAATTTCATTTTTTAAATCCATTATTTTATTTTACACGCATGGATTAGGGTCATCAATATGAATTTGATTTAATTCAGATATTAATTCATTTGATAAAGATAAGTTAAGACAATTAAGATTCATTTTAAGTTGAGATAGTGAAGTAACACCAAAAATAGTACTGGCAACAAAAGGTCTACTGATAACAAACGAATTAGCAATATCTGATAGTTTTATTCCATATTTACTTGCAATGTTCATATATTTTTGGACTGCTGTTTGAACTTTTGGACTATGGTGTTTAGATGATCTGCCTGGCCAAAGAGTATATCTATTTTTAGCAGGTCTATTACCATTAAGGTATTTTCCTGATAACCTACCTCCAGCTAGAGGTGAATGAGCCACAAGACTGCATTGTTCTCTCAATGAAATTTCAGAGTTTGATATATCAAAAACTCTATTAATCAAATTATATGCATTTTGAATGGATGCCGGTCTAATTAAATTGTGTTTTTCAGATGTATAAATAAATTTTGTTATACCCCATGATGTTTCATTTGATAGGCCGAAATTTCTAATTTTACCTTTTTTTTTTAAATCTTCTAAGTTTTCTAAAACCTCAAGAATAGGAGTCCATTTTGTATCTTTTGGATTGTAAGTAAAATCTAATTGTCCAGTAAGCTGAACTAATCTTTCAGGCCAATGAAGCTGATAAAGATCAATATAATCTGTTTTTAATCTTTTCAAACTATCATCAATTGCTTGTTTAAAATTATCTTTATCAAATCTTAATTTTTTTCCACCTCCTCTTATCCACTCAAGCCTTGTAGCACCAATTCCATCAGGGTGATTAGAGGAAATTTTTGTACCTAAAATTATCTTATCTCTATTTTTTTTTTCTTTTATCCAATTTCCTATTATTATTTCTGTCAATCCTTGAGTTTCTTTTTTTGGATAGATTGGGTACATTTCAGCAGTATCTATAAAATTAATTCCATTCTCATAAGCATAATCTAATATTTTAAATGCTTCTTCTTTATTTGTTTGCTCACCAAAAGTCATAGTACCTATACATATTTGACTTACATTCAAATCAGAAGTTCCTAATTTATTATAAGTTGTAATCATAAATAATTTAATTCCATCGATGATGAACATCTTTTTTAATATGTTCTTCATAAATATTTTTAATATCTGACATTATATATTTTATATTTTCTAACTTAGAAGTTTGACAGTTTTTTTCAACTTCATTTGAATTTGTTGCACCTGGTATTACTACGGTAACCGCTTCGTGCATTAATATCCACTTAAGTGCCAATTGAGACAAACTAAAATTATTAGGTAGTATTTTCTTTAATTCATTTACTACTTTTAAACCTTTTTCAAAATCTACTCCTGAGAAAGTGTCACCTATATCAAATGCCTCACCATTAATGTTATAATTTCTATGATCATTTTCTGCAAATTTTGTATCTTTATTAATTATTCCTCCAAGAAGACCGCTGGCTAACGGCCCTCTTGCAATAATTGCAATATTTTTAAGTTTAGCTAATTTAAAAAAGTCATCTAAAGGTTTTTGTCTCAATATATTAAAAACAAGTTGAATACTTTTCACATTATCATGTTTCAGAGCCTCATATGCTTCTGAAAGATTATATACACTAACACCGTAATATCTTATTTTACCTTTTTTTACCAATTGATCCATTTTTTCAAAAGTTTCCGGTTGTTTACATATTTGAACAGGAGGACAATGTAGTTGAATGAGATCTATTTTTTCTATACCTAAATTTTTTAATGAACGATCTATGAATTCTTCCATAGGTTCATGCTTATATCCTCTTGGATAGTTTGTACCTCTAATTCTTCTGCCAAGTTTTGTAGTAACAAATATATCTTGAGAAGTTTTTAATATTTCTGATAAAAATCTCTCACTTCTTCCATCTCCATATGTATCTGAAGTATCAAAAAAGTTTACACCGTTATCTAGAGCTTTTTTAAGAATATCTCGCGCATCTCCATCTTCTACATCTCCCCAACACCAACCGATTTGCCAACAACCTAAACCAATTTCAGATACTCTCCAACCAAGATCAGAAAATTCTCTATAATTCATTAAGTACTTAAACTATCTACTTTTTCTATAACTTCAGCTTGAGACTCTTTTGCTTTTTTAACAGTTTCTAATCTTTCTTTATATGTTTTGCCAGGCGGGTCATAGCTATCGAATACATTCATAATGTTTTGAGTAAAATCTCTACCAGACTCTGTTAGAAAAATTCCTTCATTAGTTATTTCTATAAGTCCATCTTTTTGCATTTCGGACATATATTCAATTTCTTTTTTAAAATATTCTTTAGCATTTATTCCAAACTGTTCATGAAAATTTTTATAATCAATTTTAAAATAACTTCTGATTTGTTGTGTAGCATGTTGTCTAATTTTATCATCCTCATTTAATCTTAGTCCTCTAAATGAGGGTAATTGGTTATTATCAAGAGCTTTTTTGTATGCAGGAATATCATAAAAATTTTGAACATAGTAATCGTTGCCAAGATTGCTCATTGAAGAACTTCCAACAGCAATAAAGTTTACTCTACCACCCGTTTGATGTCCAGAAGCGCCATAGTGAGCATCACCTTCATTAAAAGCTTTGGTCATTGGGCTATCTGGTAGTGAATAGCACTCAAAACCTGTTCTTATATAACCTCCTTCAGAAAGCTTATTATGGATAACCTCTAGCATTTCTTTTCTCTCTAAGAAATCTGGGAGTGGGCCTTCTGCAAGCATCTGAACTTGATATTTGGCTACCCAAGGTTTGTAAGCCATCAGTGATAATTGAACTAATGTGGGTTGGAGTTTAATCATTTCATCACATGTTTTCGCCATCGACTCTATTGTTTGGCCTGGCTGCCCAATTAAAAGATCGAAGGCTATTTCATTGTACATTTTTCTTACTCTTGGAGTTAAAATATCTTCAAATAATTTTGCAGGTTGAATTCTGTTAACTCTTCTTTGAACTTCTGGATCAAGGTCCTGCATACCAAAAGAAATTCTATTAGTACCACATATTTCATGATTATAAATTAATCTTTCTTCATCAACTCTTCTTGGATCACTTTCAACAGTAAAGTTTTCTACATTAGACCAATCAAAAAGGCCCTTTAACTTATCAACTAAATCTTTTAAATCTTCTTTACTTAATATAGTTGGTGATCCACCTCCAAAAAAAACAGTTCCGACATTTAATTTTATATTATTTTTATTTAAGTGTTCAAATAATAGATCTATTTCCTTATATAAATAAATAAGATAATCTTTTACACGTGCATAATCTTTGGATATGTACTTACTACAAGTACAAAACCAACAAAGTTGCTCACAAAATGGTATATGCACATAAAAAAAAATTTTTTTATCTTGATTGTTTGGAAACCAATCAATTAAAGCTTGTTTATATTCATCATTTTTAAATTCAAATTTCCAATGATCTTTAGTTGGATACTCTGAATAATTAAATACTAAATCTTGATGATATTTTTTGATTAAATTAGCGTTAAGAATTTGTTCCTTCATTAATCTATTTGGCTACTTTCTTAAAATTTGTACTATTTGTTAGATCATTAGCAGTAATACGGTTTATAACATGATTTGAGTCATTTACGAACATACCTATAAACCATCTACCATTGTATGATTTCCAATTTAATTTTTTATGCTTATCAACTACATCTACTCCATGAACAATTGAGCCATAAAATATTACAGAATCACCAATTTCCAATTCATCTTCAATATTTAATTTTTTATTATTTTTATCTCTAAAATAAAAACCACCTTTTTCAAAATCTTCTCCTTTTTTACTCATTATAATACCCGATACAATTCTTTGATTAATCCGGGGATCAACGTGATCTCTTAGCTCTCCACCTCCATTAGGATAATTAACAATTTGCAATCTATCTATTTGATTTTGACTTGGTATATTTTTTTCATAAGCAAATTTATTGTTTCCAGCCAAAAATTTCACATATCTCCAATGTCTGTAAACTCCATCTTTGAAAATTTTTTGAAGTTTTGTCTTGATATTCCAATTATACAAAAAATATGAATGCTTAATTGCATATAAACTATATTTTTTTGTTATCTTTTTATCAATAATTCTATGGAAGTTAGGAGTTCCATCTAGCATTTTGTGAAAAGATGGTTTTTGTTTTTTATCATAATATTTTGCTAGGTTTATAACAGTATTCTTTAAACTTTTTTTGGCAGCATTTCTTAAAATAAATGCTTCACCGTCATACATTTTTTTTGCTAAACTTTTTATAAATAATTCATTTTTTTGATTTATAGATTTTTTTAGCATATCAAATTCTATTATACTTACTTTCTTTACATAGTTAGGTGCAGATTTCTTTCTCTCCAAAGTCTCCCAATATTTATTTACTGAAGCGGCATTAAACATGATGATCTAATATATTAAGCTTGTTTCATATTCAATATAAATATGATTTTAAAAATTGGAATACTTTTTTTTACTCTAGAGTCCAAGTGATTTAATTGTAGAAAAATAATAATCACCTCTGAAGTTTATTTCCTTAAATATACTTTTCCATTCTTTCTTTAATAAAATTGTAGTTCCAATCAGTGTCCAATTATTAAATATATTTATTTCCTCATCATTATCTCCTGATGCTAATACAACATAACTTTGTTTTGAAACTCTCTCTATCTCAATCAATGTTTTTATAACATCACCTAGATTGTACATATATACAGAATTAAAAGCGATAAGAAAATCAAAGTAATTATCCTTATATGGAATATTATAATATTCAGAATGAATGATTTTACTTTCAGTTTTAACTGAATTTTTTATTGGATATTTATGATTTTCAATACCATAAGATTGTATGCCCGGAAGTAGAATATTTAAATCTTTTAAGATAAAACCTTTTTTACAACCTAGATCTAAAAATTTTGAATCTTTTGTAAGGTTATATTTTTTAATTAACTTTGGTAATAAATTTAACCACCTTCCATCATACTTAAAACCTCCATAACCATTTAATCTTTCGCCATCATAATATCCACGATCTAATTTCCATGCATTAATTTTATTTTTAATTGTTCTCTTTTTTGATAATCCTGACCTTGCTTTTACAGTTTTTTTAAAATACCCAATATCAAAGTGCCTACCCATTTTATAATCTCATATCAATTAATACTCTAATGCAATTACCTTTTTTTAAATGCATTATAGCTTTGTTTATATCTTTAAGTGAATATACTTTTGAAATCATATTCCTCAAATCAATTTTTTTATTTTTATATAAATTTTCATATTTTTTTAAATCTTTATCAGGAATTGTTTCTCCACCACCTGTACCAGTAATTTTTTTTCCATAATATAATGGAAAAGGATTAATGGAAATCTTCAGGTTAAGCGGATTTGGTACGCCACATAAAATAGTATGTCCAGATACGTTATCAGAAATATTATAAACAAATTCCATTGTTTTTTTTATACCTACTGTATCTATGGCATAATCGACTTTATTAGAAATCGATTTAATTTTATGTAACAAATTTTTATCTTTATAATTTAAAAAGTGAGTAGCACCAAATTTTATTGCAGATTTTTTTTTTACATTATTTATGTCAATTCCAATTATTGTTTTTGCTTTAGCTACTTTTGATGCATGAATTGCATTAATACCAATACCACCACAACCTAAAATTAGAACAGTAGAGTTTTGTTTTACTCTTGCATTGTTAAATATCATACCCATACCAGTAGGAACTGCACAACCTAAAAGTGAACTAACATCTAGAGGTGTTTTATTCTTCAGAGGAAAAACTCTATTTTCAGATACAACACTATATTCGCTAAAAGTAGTTACTGATCCTCTATTAATTTTCTTATTTTTATAATTAATTGGCTTTGGAACTACATTTAGCCCCTTTCCTTTAATCCAAGAGAGAATTACAAAGTCACCTTTCTTTACTTTTTTAACTTTAGCTCCTACTTTAATTACTTTTCCAGATGCTTCATGTCCCATCATGTTTGGGATAAATGATTTAGAGGCATTTTTACCAGCAATTTCTAATAATTGAGTATGGCATATACCACTATAGTAAATTTTTACTAAAACTTCACCGACTTCAGGATCTGGTAAATCAAGGTTTAATATTTTAAGTGGTTTATTATGATGAGTTAAAATTGCTGCTTTTGTTTTTGTTATCATTGAATTAATATTAAGAATAATACTATATTAAAAAACAATGTTTACAAATATAATAATTTTAAAAAAAAAATTTATAATTTAATTTTATTATTTAAATTTTTAAGCTCTTCATCCATTTAACAGTATGCCATTCGGGTCTATCTTTAATAATACCTAATTTAAATTTATTACAAATATCATCAATAGCATCATCAATTTGATATAAAGTTTTAAAGCCAGTAGCTTGAAGCTTATCTGAATTTTGTCTATACGATCTTATATCGTTTGATTCAGTAATTTCAATTTTAGACAAAGTTTTGTTTGAAATTTTTATTGCTAAGTTTTTTATAGAAATATTTTCAAAACCTGCGTTATAATTGCCTTGAGGCAAAGATCTATTTTCAAGAAAGTGTAGGTAAACTCTAACTAAGTCATCTATGTGTATATTAGGTCTAATTTGATTTCCACCAAAGACAGTAATAACTTTATTTTTTAATGCCTGAAAGGTAAGCATGTTTACTGACACGTCTAATCTCATTCTAGGAGAATATCCACAAACAGTTGCAGGTCTAATATTATGAATTTTAATTTTATCTTTAAAACTTAAAAGCACTCTTTCTGAAATCATTTTAGTTTTATTGTAGACTGAGATGGGAACCAAGGATAATTCTTCAGTTACATTTTCTTCTTTTTTTATACCGTAAACACTTCCAGAACTTGCATAAATAATCTGTTGCACTCCCTCAGAGACTGCATGATCAGCTAACTGGTAAGAAGCTAGTACATTAACCTCCCAAGATAAAGTGGGATTAAGATCTACACTAGGGTCATTTGCAATGTTCGCTAAATGAATTATTACATCAGTTCCTTTTAGTGATATATTTTTAATATTTCTTATATCATCCTTAATGATAGTTAAATTTGGATTTTCATCTAAAAAATTTCCAAACCATTGAGTATCTAAAACTGTAACCACATAATTATGGGATAAAAGTTCTTTAACCAAAACACTACCAACATAGCCACAACCACCAGTTACAAATATTTTCATATATTAATATTTTTAGTTTTTAATAAAATTATAAGCTACTTAAATACCTTTTAATTAATTATTTTGCAAAAAAAGATTTTATTGATGAAACTATATAACTAATCTCTGCTTCACCCAAACTAGGGTAAATCGGCAAACTTAAAATTTGTTTTGCATATTTTTCTGAAATAGGAAAATCTCCTTCTAAATAACCAGAGTCCTTACAAACACTTTGTAAATGTATTGGAGTTGGATAATGAATTCTTGTTTGAATACCTTTACTATTCAGATAATCAATAAGATTATCTCTATTCTCTAATCTAATTATATAATTATGAAATACTGAAACTTCATAATCATTTAAATTTGGCACGTGTACAAAATTTTTTAATTCTTTATTATAAAATTCAGCTATTTTATTGTTTTGACTGTTCCATTTATCAAGATGTTGCAATTTAATTTCCGCAAAAGCTGCCTGCATTTCATCTAAACGAGAATTATATCCCCAAACTACACAGTCATTTCTATTTGCAAGTCCATGATTTCTTAATAATCTTATTTTATCAGCCAAATTAGAGTCATTAGTTGTTACAAAACCTCCATCACCGTAAACAGAAAGGTTTTTAAGAGGATGCATACTAAATCCTGCAGCTTTGCCTAATGAACCAATTTTTCTATTTTTATATATAGCTCCAATTGCCTGTGCAGCATCTTCTATGACTTGAATATTAAATTTTTGTGCAATTTTATTTATTTCATCCATGTCTGAGGGTCTACCAGCTAAATGTACTGGCATAATTGCTTTAGTTTTTTTATTTATTGCTTCTTCAATTTTTGAAGTATCTATATTCATTGTGTCATCGATATCAACAAATTTTAAATTGGCTCCTAAAGCTTTTACAACCCAAGCTGAAGCAATAAAGGAATTTGTTGGAACTATCACTTCATCATTTTCTTTTATATTTAAAGCTTTTAATATTAAAAAAAGAGCATCTGAACCATTTGCTACACCTATTGCATTAGTTACATCACAATATGCTGCAATTTTTTTTTCAAATGATTTTAATTTTTCACCCAAAACATATATTCCACTCTCTCCAATTTCAGAAAAAACATTTATTAACTCTGTTTGTAATTCACGAAATTGACTACCTAGATCTACAAAAGGAATTTTCATATATTAATTATAAAAATTTTTTATCAGATTAATTACTCTATCTTGTTGTTCTTTATTAATAAATTCATGAACTGGTAATGACAATATTGTGCTTGATATTTTTTCTGCATTTTTAAAATCACCTTTTTTATAATTTAAATATTTAGCTGCAGGTTGTAAATGCATTGGTGTTGGATAATGAATTTTAGCATCAACTCCATTGTTAATAAGATATTTATGCAACTTATCTCTTTGCTCACATCTTATTGAATATATATGGAAAACTTCGTAAAAATCTTTTTTTCTGCTAGGTATTTTAATTTCATCAAGTTCATCCAAATGACTATCAAAATATAAAGCATTTTTAATTCTAGAATTAGTTATGAAGTTTATTTTATTTAACAAGTGTCGTGCAACGACAGCCTGAATTGTATCAAGTCTTGAATTATATGCAAACTCAATGCATTCATCTCTATTTAGTAATCCATGATTTCTAATTAGTCTAAGTTTATCTGCAAGTGAGTCTGAGTTAGTTGCTATAATTCCTCCATCACCCCATACATTTAAGTTCTTTAAAGGATGAAAGCTATAGCATGAGCTTAAGCCTAATGAAGCTAATGATTTATTTTTATATTTAGCTTTTATTGCATGACATGAGTCACTTATTATTGGAATATTAAACTTATTTGAAATAGCTAAAATTTCATCCATGTCACAAGGCCTCCCAGACCAATGTACTGGAACAATTGCTCTAGTTTTTCGTGAAATTTTTTTTTCTATTTCTTTAGGATCTATGTTATAATCATTTTTAATATCACAGAATATAGGTTTAGCACCCGTTGTTGCTATAGCTCCAATAGTTGCATAAAATGTAAAAGCTGTAGTAATTACTTCATCTCCTGAACCTATGCCCAAAGCCTTTAAACTTAAAAAAATTGCATCTGTTCCACTGCCAACCGCTACGCTATGTTTTACATCACATAATTTAGAAAATTCTTTTTCAAGTGTGTCAACCTCTTCACCAAGCGTGTAATCACCTTTAATAACAACATTTTTTATTTTTTTAAATATTTCTTCATAGTCATTAAATTGCTGTTTGAGATAATTATGATTAATATCTAAACATTCTGTAGAGCTATATTGTTTTGGAAGATAATTTTTCATATAATTAATTAAGGCTTGTGTACATAATCAAGTGGTAAATTTTTAATATCATTAATATTTTGTTTTACCCAAGAGTAAGTATAGTTAATTCCATCATCTATTGAAGTATTATCATTCCACAATAATTCAACTCTTGATTTTTTAGAATCCATTAAATAAGCATGATCTTTGCCTGGTCTGTCATTTACAACTTCAACAAAAGAGTTAAATTCAATATTCATTTTGATACATATTTTTTCTACTAATTCACGAATTGAAATGAAAGAGTTAGGAGAAAAATGATAAATTTCTCCAATTTTACCAGTATTAATAGTTTTAATAAGTGCATCAGAGACATCATCAGCGTAAATAAAAGCTCTTATTGATTTACCTCCTCCATCAAGTTTTAATTTTTTTTTCATAAGTGCATAAATAATAGCCCTTGGTATAATTCTATATAATTGTTGACCAGGTCCATAGAAATTTGCGAACCGATTAATAATAACTGGAAAGTTGTATTGTTGGAAGTAGATTGCTAAATTCATGTCTATTGCTGTATGAGAAATAGCATATGGAGTACTTGGATTATACCTAGATGTCTCAAGTAACAAATGTTCTGAACTTCCATACACCTCAGGAGTGGATACTCTGATATACTTTTCTAACCATGTTTTTAATTTTATCTCCTCTATTAATTTAATTTTAGAGATTAGGTTTGTTGTATACCACTGAATTGGATTTTTCCAACTTTCAGCAACCATCCCTTGACCAAGAAAATCGATAATTATATTAGGTTTAAAAATATTTATATTTTCAATTATATTATTAAAATTCTTATTTATGTCTGCTTGAATAAATTTATAATTTTTTTTATTTAAAACATTATTATATGGTAAATACATTAGGTGACTTTCATTTGATCTATTAAATCCAAGTACTTGATAACCTTCACTCAAAGCCCTTTTTACAAAATTAGCTCCAGCAAATGAATTGCTACCAAGAATTACTACTTTTTTATCAGTCACTAAAATCTCCTTATTAAACTAATGGGATAGTTCCATATACTATTATATATAATGAATGATAAGTAATATGTTATATGGACAAAAAAATAATAATGCTTCACAACTTTAATTGAGCTATAGACCAAAAAATAGCTCGTTATTTAACCTAATAAATGAATGAGATATATTTCCCAAACTTTTATTTTCTTTTAGAGCTCTAAGATAATTATTTTTATACTCAACTGTATGTAAAGAATTATAATATATTTTATTATTTTCACTTAAATTTTTAATTGATGTTTTTTTAATTTCTTCCCACAGCAATTTTTCATGAGCTTCTTCTTCAGTTTTTTTTATGATTTTTGTGTTAATTAAGTCTAACATTTCTTTAGTTGCCTCTAATATTTCTTCAGCAGAATTTTCAATAACTTCAATTTTATTTTCACTATATTGTTGAGTTTCTGTAAAAAAACCGTACCCTTTATTTAACATTTCCTTAAATGAAATATATTTCTTTAATTCAGTAGAAAAATATTTTTTTGGAACAATAATCGATTTTTTACGATAGTTAGGCAATATTCCTAAAGGAACACTATTTGTGAATAACATTGGCTTTCTAAACAAAAAATTAGGAATAGCATCATAGCCTTGCCCAGAGGTTATACTAAATGTACACATATAACCAATAAACATATCCATAAAAGGTGATTGGAATTTTTGTATATTGGCGTAATCAATTATTTTATTATTATTTATTTCAAATTTATCTTTAACAAGAACGCCCATACGAATAACATAATACCCCATTGATACTAAATAATTAGCTGCGTTTTTATAATTATTTATATTACAATCTCTATATGAATGATAACCAAAATCACTATATTTAAAATTAACTTCAAGATATTTGCTATCTCTAACAATTATTAATGCAATCTTAGAATTTGGAGGAATCCCCATTTCTAATAATTTCTTTTTACCATATTCAATCTCTTTTTTTGAAAAAGATAAATGTGGTTTAGTTTTATCTATTACTTGATAAACATCATGATCGTCTAAATTATTAAAAATTAAATGTTTATTACCTCCAGGTAATAAATTATTTAAATTATAGATTCTATAAAGTAAAAACATTGGACCAATAATAAGGATGCGCTTCCACATCTTGAGCAAATAAATGTTACAAATTTTTCCGTCTAAAAAAAATAAATCTATATATTTAGATTTAGGCACTGCTATACCTTCATCTTTTTCTGATAAATATAGCTCTGTATTTGCAGCAAAATGACCAATTCTGGCACTGAATAATTGTTCGATACGTATTAAATAAAAAGGGCTAATTAATCTAATAATAATTAAAAAAATAAATGCTAATATATATACAGGTATTCCAATAAAAATCTTATCAAATAATAATTTTTTAAATTGAAAAAATATAAATACAAAACCTTCTCGCCGAGCTCTCTCTATTTTTGTTAGTAAATATTTTTTCATTTAAAGATTAAATAAAATTATTAATTTAAAGTTTACTTAATTATTTATTACTTTTTTTATATATCAATGAGATATATTTCCCACAATTTATTTTCTTTTAGGATTTTATGATTATTATTAGTATATACAGTTTCTTCTTGCCTAAATCTTTTGATTTTATCGAAATAGAAATTTTTCATTAAAACAAGAACTAATTGTAAGTATTGGCTTTTTTATAATTTTCTTTCGTTCCAATATCTAAAAATAAATCTGATGTTTCATAGCAAAAAATTTTACCAAAATTATTTAAAATTATATCTAAAACAAAATCTTCTGAATCCAGAAAATTTTTTTTAATTTTATGCAACATTTGTTTGGATAAAATGTATATAGCACCATTAGCTAAATTATTTGGAGGATCAGAAACTTTTTCATATAAATTTATTAAAATATTATTTTTATCTAACTCTACTATTCCACAATCTCTTGGTGTATCAGTTTTAAAAACCATCATAGACATTAGACATTCTTTGGGTCTATTTTTATGAGCAATTTTAAATTCATTTAAATTTGCAAGACAATAATTATCTGCATGAATTAGAATTAAATCATCATCATCTTCATTGATAAAATCTAAATTAGCAATTAGTGTTCCTGCCGTTCCTAATAATTTTTCTTCATAAACTATTTTGATGTCCAGTTTCAAATCTTGATTAAAATTATTAATAAAGTCTGATACTTGATTGTGTTTGTAATGTGTGTTGATAAGAAAAGGACCAAAACCTGATAAATGTAATCTATTTAACCATATTCCTAATAACGGCTTATCTTTTATAGGAACTAAGCATTTTGGTATTTTATTTGTAATGGGTCTTAATCTTTTGCCATATCCAGCTGCCAATAATAATGCTTTCACTAATCAATTTCTCTCAAAATTTCGTTTATTAATAATGGCTTATTACCTACACGACTAATTTGTATTGCGGCAGCTATTGATCCTAATAGAGCAGCCTCATTTATATTGGCTTTAGAAGCTAGCGCCATTGAGGATGTTATTAACATACTATCTCCAGCACCAGTTAGATCTTTTGGATTGGAGTTTAATGCAGGGACTTGCTCTGTCAAAATATCACCTTCAGAGTTGTGGGAATGGATAAGAACGCCTTCCCTACCAAGTTTAATTAAAATATTTCTTGATTTAGTATTATGTTTTATTTTTTCAGCTAAAAAAACTAATCCGTCTTCATTATTTTTAACACTTATTCTAGCCTCTCTCTCAGTTGGCGTGAGTAAATCCATATTATTAAACTTTGCTATATCTCCAATTTGTGATGAAGATTGACTATCTGCAGATAAATATATATTTTTTTCTTTAGCAATTTTTGAAATTTGATTTACTAAATGTTGTGTTAAAAGACCATAATTAAAATCTGAAAAAACCAGCAAATCAATATCACCTAAATTCTCAAGAATTACATCAGATAATTTTTTCTCTATTTCTTTAGATATTCCTCTTTGTTGCAGATGACTTAATCTAAAAATTGAATGGTTATTATTTCTAAATCTTTGTTTTAATGTTGTTGGTCTGCTTTCATCATTTAAAATATACGAATTTACATTTGATTTAATTAATTGGTCTAAACAAAATTTTCCTGAATCATCATTTCCTTTTACAGAAAAAAATTTAACGTTTGCTCCTAATCCAGCTGCATGCGCTGCAACAATTGCAGCTCCTCCCAAAAATTTTGATGAATTAAGTGGAGTAACTACAACTGAAGAGTCTTCTTGAGACATTCCAAGAGGTTCACAATCTATATATTCATCAATAATAATATCTCCAATAACAGCAATTTTAAGTTTACTAAAAAGGTTTAGAGTATTCTTTATTTTTTTCTTAGAAATATTATTTCTTGACATGAAATTAGATGGCAATGAAATACTACTGTCTGATATTTCATTAAATTCCTTCTTAATTAAATCAATAGATGAAAAATATGATTCTCCCGAACTAAATATTAATTTTCCTCCACACTGCTCAATTGCTTCCTTTTCAATATTAAACTTATTCTCAAACTCTTTACCTTTCAGAACAAAGTTTGGTTTAATATTTTTTATATTTTCAATTAAACTGTTATTAATTATAATTGCTTCGTCTACATAAGAATTAGATAAAACTCCTTCTAGTCTTAGTTTTTCAGGAATGTAAGATGATGGTCCAGCAATTTTATCACCTTCAACTAATACTATCAATTTATCTCCTCTTTTTTTTGCAAAACGAAAAAGTCTCAAATGACCTGGGTGAAGTATATTAAAATGCCCTGAGATTAGTACAGTTTTCATTATATAACTATTATCAACTAAATTTTAAATAGCAAATTAAGTTGGTTGCGGGGGTAGGATTTGAACCTACGACCTTCAGGTTATGAGCCTGACGAGCTACCGGGCTGCTCCACCCCGCGATATGAATTTGGGTGATAT
>MDSV01126183.1_pt1 | contig 19512 bp, 18 predicted proteins | sample 810851 | NCBI WGS metagenome assembly MDSV01 (sample SAMN05326640, study PRJNA326480) | marine metagenome | isolation source: seawater | place: Atlantic Ocean: North East | collected 2012 | reverse complement strand
TCAGTATAACTTTTATGCGTTATGAATGATTTTTGTCCCATGTTGCGTAAAACACATAGAAGGCACCGATTCTTTCAATAACCGGCGGGTATCCTCACAAACTATGGTGGCGACTCGCATGTCTCGAAGATGTCGACGCTACTCGAAGCAGATACAACGTTCAAACACCCGATTCGATCTGCAAACAATCGCCAGCACAGTTCAAAATGAACTCGATAAGAGAAACCTCACCTACGACGAGGCCCTCACTCTTGGCAACCTCATTCAAAACCGAGCCGATCAGTTACCAGGCGATACCATTGTTTACGCAGTTTCTGACCGTGATGCCTATCGTCGAACCCTTGAACTGTACTTGAGAGACGCTTTGCTGACCAAGACCGAACAAATGCTGCTTTGGGAAGAACGCCGCCGATTGGGGATTTCTGATGGCGTGCACGAGCGCCTCCTTGAGCAACTCCTTTTGCAATGGCGACGACAGGGCAAGAAGGTCACAATTGCCCGTTTCGAATCACCGGGGGGTGGCTCTTCTGTCTAATATCGTGCATCGCAAAACCGCATTAGCTGGTGTGCTGGTGCTGTTGTTTATTGCCCCGATGTACCTACCCTTGGTTGCTGCTGATGATTCTGAAGATGCATCGACGACTTCCGGCCGTTCAGTGTTGGATTTTTACTTTCGAGACCCTCTTCAACTCAGCAATTCAGGCTCGACCGTGATTGGAGCATCGATGTATCTTGAACCTGGAGAGCATATCGTAACTGCAAATATTTCGGCAACCGGTTCGGGCAGTGATGATTTGTGGTTGGTTCTCCAGCACAAAGGCTCTCCTACTCTCACATTCTCCGACGTCACCACCATCGCAATGGGTACAGTTAGCAGCGCATCAGGCCACGTTGACATTGCACCAATTTCGTTTTCTTGGAATGCAACCAATGGAGCAGGCCAAGAACTTCGAATAAAAATAGTCTCCACGAACGAGGCCGGCAATGCTCTGTTGAACAATTATCAAGACCTCGGTCTCGCCTTTTCTGTCGAGAACAAACACTTTGGGGAATTGATGACAAACAACTTCCCATCAGTCTTGCCCTCTACCAATCGAATGTCTTTGCCGAATGCAATCACTGCGTTGAACACGACAGTGACGAATTCCGGTGTTAAGCCGCTTTCGGCAACCATGACTATCCAGCTTCGAGATAATTCCACACCAGCCACAGTGCTGAGTTTCGTCTCCAATACAGTCCTTCTCCAACCCGGCTCGTATCCACCTTCTCCAGGCACTATACAGGAATCTGGTGTGCTCAGTGCAAATGTTGACTCCACGACTCTTACCGGTGTGTGGAATATTTCGGCAACCGTCAAGTTTGATGGTACTGCTTGGGATGAGACGGTGACGGTTCAAGAATCGTGGATTAAATTCTCCGACTACAATGCAATCGTCATTGAACCGGCCACATTGGTTGTTGAACCCGGTGATTCAACCGCGATTACATTTGTTGTCAAGAATACTGGTGTTAAAACGGATTTGTTCACAATCTCTGTGTCGCAAAACAAACCGTGGGCCGATGAAACATCTGCCTCGTTTGGTGCAACTCTGCCCGCTGGTTCAGTTCGCCTTATCACTCTCGATGTTAATGTCCCATCGTCCGCAGTACGTTCTGAAACCGATAAAATCATCATGACTTTCACATCTGTTAATTCTCCTGACAACTACCAAATTTCCGGAGTTGGTAGAGTCATGGTTGGAGATTTCTTCCAAGGTTCTGTCGATATCAACGAACCTGCAACGATAAAGAAAATTTCTCCAGGAGGAACAGAACAATTCATCGCTGTTGTTGAAAATACCGGCAGCATTACCACGACGTTCTCACTTGCAACAGGTCTTTCCGTTTCAACGCTCAATTGGACATGGGATGTTTCGCCTTCAATCACTCCTCCAGTGCCATCGGGTCAAACCACTCAAGTGACCATAACCCTCACCGCTCCTGCTATACAAAATCCGATTGTTACCAGTGAATACAACATGTTTGGCGATAAACTAGATGTTTGGATTCAATGTCAACCTATTGGAGGTGGAATTCCCTCACAAGATACTGCTCCAATCGAGGTCTCTCCCGTCATCGTTGTCGATCCTGGATTAAATCCAATTCCAGAAGTATTGCCTGAAGAAGAAATTCAACAAACTCTTACGGGGACTCAACTTGTTAGAAATATTGACCTCAACATGCGCGTAGTACACAATTTGCCCACTATGCTTGACGAGACTTTGGATGCAACCATTACCACTGCCAAGAGTTTCACCGCACTCAATGAAGGCGGATTTAGCGAAGCTGACCGCTGGTCGGTCAGCGTTTCCAATCCAGTTTTCTCTGGCTTAACTCCCGGTGACAGCGCCGCTACTACACTTGATATCATCGGTCCACAAGCGAATCAATATCCGGTTGCAGGTACATTCTCTGCTTCAATCACGATTACTCCAACCCTCAGTGCTGCACTTCAAGGCAGCGGTGTTGCTGCAGAGCCACTCACTCGGAACTACACGCTCATCATACCTCCGGTAATTGATGGTGATTTCCTTGACCCAGGGCCATACGATATCCCAGTGGGTGTCGATACCTCCATTCCAATGCGCTTTGCCAATACTGGCAACGATGTTGGTTCTTACCGATTGCGTGTCGTCGATAACCTCCCAGAAAACTGGACTGCCAATTTTAGCGAAACAGATACCAACATCACCAATCTTTCATCGGATATTTCTGATGGAGATCTTGATGGTGAATTTGGCGAAAACAATGAGCACATCGAATTCATTTCCTTCAATATCAAGACCGACCCTCTGGCGCCCGCAGGGTTGAATCAACCCATTTCGGTGCGTGTCGAAGATCCATATTCGGGCCAGTTGATTGGCGACGTTCACGTGTTCTATGTTGTGGTTGGGCAGATTTTCAACGGTAGTTTAACTCCCACCAATCAATCCTTAGATTTGGACATTGGCGAATCTACATTTACCACTATTAAAGTAGTCAATACTGGCAATGCACCTACAGACTACACAATTTGGCTCGACAATTCTAAGGCCGGTGATGTTGAATTCAAGTTGGAATCTCCAAGCAGTTCGAGTTTGTTTATTGCTGCTGGTTACCAAGAATCAATTCAAATTGAAATGATTGCAAACTCTGAAGCAAACTCTGATGGGTTCTACATGTGTACAGTTTGGGTTTCGGCAAATAATGGTGAGATTATACTTTCATCAAACGTCGTTGCCAATATATCTGAAAACCATTCGATGGGTATTGAGGCTCAAGAACTCATCGCAGTTACGCCGGGCCTACAGGAAAGTGTTGATTTTACGGTTTCTAACCTTGGAAACTTGCAGGAAACAGTTTCAATTAACTTGAGTGTTGAAGGCAATCTTACATTATCTCAATACCAACTCACTAAGACAATTCCAATCGACGGAACATACTCTGACAATGTTGTCGTCAGTATTCCAAGCCTTGGCGGCACAGATTCACTAGCGGAAGGTTCAGTTTACAACCTTACAATTTTAGTTACGAATTCGACAAGCGGCAAGGAATACCTTTCACGCAATGTACAATTGCAGGTACAACCGTTGTTTATTGTTGAATCGAGTGATTGGCCCGCCATAATGGAATTCCAACCTAAATCGACACGAACATGGGAGGTGACCCTAACCAATACTGGGAATAAGGATGTTACCGTCAATGCAGTCTATGCAATTACGCGCCCTGGACTCACCAATATCTCCACAGATTGGGAGATGCTTAGTGAACCTACGGTAATCGCTCTTCCACGCAATACTCCAGTGGTTCACACCTTTACCGCCCAAGGCGCAATCGATTTCCCACTTCTTTCTCTGACTGCTGATTTGACTTTATTCCTCGACCCGACCGATACCACTGTCGAGGGCAGCGGAGAGTTTACCACTCAGCTCGTAATGTCGAGATTTTTCTCGACCGGAGACATCGGAATTGAACCCGATGTTAACGGAGAACTCGTCTCTGTCTCGCTCCCTTATACGAACATTCCATCCGGAAATGGCACAAAAGTCTCCTACATGGTCGAGCTGTGTGATGCCAATCGCCTTCTAAATCTCCCTGCAATGGGATTATCTGAATTTGAATATTCTTGGAATTTCTCCCTGGTCGTAGACAAGGCTGACGGTACCAGCGACTCTCACAAACTTGATTTGGAACAAGAGTGCGGTACCACGTCGTTAGGTCCGACATCTCGTTACACTCTACTTGAACTCGATGCTTGGAACCCCTCATCAATACGCATAGAAGCTGAAACACCTACGACAGGAAAGATTCTGCCGGGTGATGGATGGGACCTCAAGTTTAGGCTCTATCATCCAACTGAAAACAATGGCTTCACTGTGTATGATGAAGAGACATTTACCTTGAAACTCGCTGTCTTTGCTGACCCGATGATTAAAAGCATGAGTTCAGGAATAGATGGTTTCAAGGAAGGAACCAAGGGTACAATCACTGTAGTTGTGCAAAATGTCGGTTCAGCCGTAGCCTTGGATGTCGTTGTCGATCTTGTGTGTGATGGATTGACTGTTTCGGATTTACCAAGCGAACGACCCCCTATGCTCAACCGCACAGTGTCAAGTGGATTGAATTATTCGATGATTCCATTCTTCTTTGCTACCGAAGAGAAGTCATTCACTTGGACGGTGACTGCTGACTCGATTGATTGGTGGAATCAACGTTCTGAAGCCAGTTGCGTTGCAACAATCAATGCGAGCTTCATGGAGGATAACGTTGTCAAAAACGACCAAATGACACTCAAAGAAGACGTTATTTCTTGGTCTCCAGGTGTTTCCAACAGTTTCGTAGCCTCAGTAACTTGTCTGTTGGTATCTATTATCCTGTTTAGACTCACGAGGCAAAACGACAATTTCAGATTGCTTGGAATCTATTCGGGCGTGCTTGGCTTTGGATTTGCATTCCATCTCTTCCAATTCGTTTGGTGGGGCTTCGTCGTCCTCGCGCTTGCAGCGCTTTGGATTTGGCGTATGAGTTGGAAGAGTACAGATGAGTTCCGATTGTTGCATGAAGATTACCAACGTGCTCGCAGAGGCATCTCCACGTTGTACGCTGACCACTTTGAAGAACTCGCAAAGGCCCGTAAGCAACTAACAATTATTTTGGCGGTCCCAGTTTTGGGAATGTTATCTGTCGTCCTTGGAATCCCTCCAATGCTTACCGAAGACCGAACCAACGTTGTAAGCCTGACCGCCTATATCGTTGTGGTGATGATTGGTGTGTGGTACCTCATTGGTCGTGCTAACTCTATGTACGGTACTCTCTATGGTCGCCTCACTGATATCGAAGTCAAAGCCATTCGAATCGAGAGGGATTTGAGCGACCCTGCGCGCTTGTTTAATGAACTTGCAAATGAAAAACTGAATCTTGATGATATCTTTGGTGTCGTTGAGCACTCTCAAACATCGACTCCTGAACCCGGACTTGCTCCTGAGGAGGTGAATGAAGATGTCTGATGACGAATTCATAGATCCATCCTCTGAGGTCAAGACGCTTGATGTAATGCCTCAGTTTGAGGATGAACAAACCTCGCATCAGAGTTCTTCTCCTCCAAATGAGCCTGTTGAAGATACGGGTTCCTCCTCGCAGCCTACAGAAGTAGAAAACTCTCCAGAACAAGCTGTTGAAGACCGTTCTGCAACCGAATCTCCGCAACAGGATATTGCCCCCGCAGCACCAATCTCACGAGACCTTGAAACGATGGTATTGGGTATATCTCAAGACGATTCGAATTCTCTTGCAGGTACAGAGCTCGAAATTGAGGTTGCAAAAGACTATCTCCAAACTCACAAACTCGGTAAAGCACTTTCCAGTGTGACAAAGGCTGAGAATTCGCTTGTCGACTTAGAGGAGGATGTTCTTTATCTCCGCAGAAACATCGCCATGCTCCACAGGCTTCTGAGCCAAAAGAAGATTAGTGAGCGAGATATTGAAACAATCCTCTTGCGACTACGCAGCGCAACAGGTGCTGCCGAGATTGGAGATGTCGGTGGTGCTGCTGGAGAAGTAGAATTTTTGGTCGATGACCTCATTGGAGGTAATACTTCAACACTTAACCCGTTCTTATTCCGCCACTTTTGGATGGGATTAGAGACACGCTGGCCTGCTGGTGGCGATGAAGGAGTACTCGTTGTTCGTATCATCAACGACGGGCCTGTAGCAATGCCGCCCATGCGCCTCGCCCCTCCGGTCCCAGAAGGATGGCTATCGACTCCTTCGTGTATCGACCTTCCAACAATTGCTCCAGGAGGAAATCTCCCTGTTCGCTTCAATGTTTCTGCAAACCGAAGATACGGGGCTGACGAGATTCCACTTTCTCGAAAACTTGCGGTTACAACTGGTTATGAGATTCGAACAGGTGAAGTGTTTGTCACCATTCGTGCTCAAAATCGGTCGATGGAACCTCTTTCTGACATTCTCCTTTCTCCCTGGTTCCCCCCAGGTTATACCTCCGATTCGATTCCATTCGTGGAGCGTCTTGCTCCCGATGAAGTGGCAATCATTCGAATTCCACTTCGCATTGCTATGAGTTCAGGAGGTATTTCCTAACTCAATCACATTCCACCCAAAATTGGGGGATTACTAAAAAAAATGGTGAAAAATATGAAAGAAAATAAGAACGAAAAAAGCGATAATATCGCTGCTATTGGTATTGGTGCAATGATTGTTTTCATTGCTCTTATCCTCGTAGCAGCGGTTGCAGCAGCGGTTATTATTCAAACCGCAGAAAAGCTGCAACAGAATGCACAAACAACGGGTGAGGAAACGACCTCTTTGTTATCATCGAAAGTGGTAATAAAGAACGTCATTGTTCCATCTGCCGGCGCATTGTACATTACCTTTGAATTGGCCCCAGGTTCGGACCCAATTAACCCAGCGAATGTTGACTGGGCAATTGTTTGTGCCGGCGGTGCTGATTACGGTAACTTTGCTGCTGCTACTGTTGTTGGCGCCCAAGCTGGTGTGAACCCACTTAACCCTGGGTCCACATACGATGTCACTCTAACGGCTGCCGCAGCAGGCGATTTGACTCAATGTCCACCTACAGCTAACCAAGACCACACACTTGCAATTCAATCCGGTGCAGGTGGCTTCACTTACGAAGTTTTGAATTACGGTGCAGATGTTACAGCGGGGGCGAAAGTCATATGAAGCCAAACACTCGTAACGATATTCAAAACGACAAGATTGCTGCAATCGGTATCGGTGCAATGATTGTTTTCATTGCACTCATTTTGGTTGCTGCGGTTGCTGCTGCTGTGATTATTCAGACTGCTGAAAAATTGCAACAAAATGCCCAAACAACTGGTGATGACACCGCTGATAACATGGCGGGTAAGGTTCTCATTCAGCAAGCATTCGTCGCCGGAGGCGGCAACGGTGGTGCTCCTGCTGCTATGACTGCTGGAGAAGCATACCAATTATTCGTGCGTCTGGCACCTGGTAGCGACCCTGCTCCAGTGAATCAGATCACATTCCAGTTGTTCTGTGCCAACGGTGTCCGTGAAGGCACTGTTGGTGACCCAGATGGTGGTGGCGCTCTAACTGCCGATGGAGCAGTTTCATTGATGGATTCTGCGACCGAACCTCCAACTTTGCTTAACAGCAATACTGGAATCATGCAACCCTCCACTGGATACGTCATGTGGATTGATGCTAACGGTGGTAATGCTGCTACAGCAGGTCTTCAAGATTGCAGCCCTGACAGCGGCGATGCAAGCGTTGAGTTCTACATCCACGTTGGAAACGGTGGAACCACCTACGAGACCTTCACGATTGACAATACTGGTGCAGGTTCTACCGTTATCTGATTACATCTAAGGGCGCAGTTGTCGAAAGACAACACAGCCCTTAGGAGGTATTATCATGGCATGGCCATTTAGCGGTAACGCAGATAAAAATCGTGACGCAGATGCAGACCTTACAGAGGAACGACTGAAAATTATGGCGAATATCGCCATCGAACAGGTTCCTCTGCCTGAGGAAGGCGAACTGAGCGAAGATGATGCTTGGACGATAAGTCCCAGCCCAACTCGTGCTCGAATGAACAGTGTTGGAAGCGTTCCAACAGTTGCAGCGACGCTCGCTCCTGCAGCAGTTCCGCAAAGTACAACGGTTGACACATCAGGGCTTGAACGTTTAATCAGCAGTCGACTCGACATGGTCGAGGACGTCTTGCGAATGGTTGAGGTTCGACTCGATTCGCCTGCAGGTAGCCCTTCCTCGGAAGGTGAGGAACATCCAGGTGGTTTAGATGCAGAATCCGGCGAAATCCCGATGCAAGGAGGAGATATGATTGTCACTGCAAGTGGCGAGGTTATCCCTGCTTCAGGTTCGGATCGTCTGAAAGCTGTTGATGAAGCGCCACTCGTTGAACTGTATGAAGCACAAGCACTTGCTGCCAATCCATTCTTGCACGCTCCTTCTACAGGGGCCACTGCAAATGCGAATCAGGTAGGTGCGCCAACTGTTTCTGCCCTCTTGCTTGACAGCATGTCGGGTATGGCAGCAGTTAGTTTCACACAGAAAGCAATGGCTTCCGGAATGCTGAATGAACAGGAAGGCCGAGAGGTTTTGGCCATTGTTCAACTCGCCGCTCCAGGTGAGTCTGAGGCAGCACTCGAGGATCACCTTTCTCACAAGGAACTGCTCGTATTTTCGTCTTTGATAAGTTCTTGGCGTAGTGTAAAGTCACTTCGAGGTGAAGTCTGATATGGGCGCTTCGGTCGGAATAGGAGGTCTCATTATTGGGGTTTCGATGCTGGTGGTATTTTCAATGGCCATCACTGCATTTGATTCCCAAGTTGCAACCGGATTGGATGCAATTGAGAGCGCTTCTGTTCCCGACCCAAGTTTTACTATTGATGATGCAACTATCTCACAATTTGCAATACATGAACTCAGTATTTCAGCAGGAAACCGAGGCACAGGTTATGTGGATGGAGTTGTTCGTGCAAATGTCGGTTCAGATGAGTGTGGAGGCTTTTCAGCCCAATTCACTACCACTGGCGGGGAAATTGATATCGGAAACGTGGTTATCACCAACCACGGCGACTGTCCGAATTCAAACACCCCAACGTGGAGCATTTTAGACCAGACAGGCTCTGTACAAACACCGACCTCTGCAGCAACATTTGATGCTCCGGTTTTTCGGCAGTACATTTACTCGAATTTGACCAATACCGGCTCTGATACAATCTCAACCGATGAGATTTGGGTGTTTTATGATGGAGAAGATCCTGAAACTCTTTCAGCATCTTCTGCAGTAGTAAGCACCAGCAGTAACTGGTATTCTGGTGAAACTCTTGAGTTGTTATGGGATGACAATCCTACGAGTAACACTGAGTATGAACGACTGGCATTTACTGTTGGACCTACGACATTGGTTCGGGCAGCTTTGTGAGGTGTTTCCATGGCAGATGGCGGAGTTTCAACATACATTATGCTCATCAGTGCATTGCTGATTTCCAGTTCAGCAAGTGCTGTGCTCATACAAGAATGGTCTTCGACTTCACGCGTGATTCAACAACAACAACGAGGCTTACAATTATCTGAGGAACTTTCAATTGATTTTGCCGGTGATCCGATGAATGTTAACATTGACAGGACACCATCACCGGATGAGATTACCCTTTACGCTTTGAATACAGGTGAACATCCGATGGACACGACTGAAATGGAGATTTTGATTGATGGATTAATCATTCCTTCGTCAGGAGTTACAACATCCATTCTAGGTGGTGGGACCGATTGGAACCCGAATGCCTTGCTTCAAATTGAACTTTCTAACACCACTTTTAATTCGTATTCTGATAATGATGATATCAGTGTATTTATCACAGCGTCATCTGAATCAGTATCCGGTATGACCGGAAGTGCCAGTTTCGGATTGGAGGTGCGTTTGAATGGATGATTACATCAAAGAAGATCCTTTCCTCACGGCGCATAAGCCAAAAGAAGATGGTTTCCCCTACGAGTTGGAAACGGATTCGCTTGCTGATTCAATGGGGCTGCGATTACCTAATCGTTCACTGTATGTTTTGCAAGGAGCCGTTGGTGGCGGAAAATCATTGATTTCTCAAAGACTGGCTTTCGGACTCTGTGAAAACGGTGTTAAAGTGCTGGTCATTACCACAGAACTCACCACTCGTGGATGGGTTGAACAGATGGAATCGATAGGGTATGGCGTAACTGACGCTATCCGAGAGGGTCGTCTTTTGGTTTTCAGCCGTTTTGGAACGATTGCCGAATCAGTCCCTGATATTGGCTTACAAGAATTACTTCAATCCGAAGCAATCGAACTTGCTGATGTTGTTATTATCGATGCCGCAAGTTCGATTATGCCCGATGATTTGGACGATAAGAGTCGATTCCAACTGATGCAGCAACTGCGTCAAATTTGTTCTTCAGGCCGTTCACTCATGCTATGTGTTGACCCTGAGGAAATGGACCACAAATTGATGCATACATTACGAGCATCCTCTGAAGTGGTTCTGGACTTACAGACGGCAATGATTGGTGGAGAGATAAAAAGAAACATCGTGATTACTCGATTCCTTCGAGCAGCCGGTCCAATTCAAACATCCATTGGATGGCGTGTTGAGCCGAGCATGGGCTTCATTGTTGATATTACGGCGGTTAGCTGATTGAGGTGGAAATATGGTAACAGACGAACCTCGATTTGCGAAAGGCGACCTCAACTCGGTCATGAATGCTCACCCGCACGTTGCCGAATGGGTTCGAGATTTCGAAGCAAGCCACGGTTCACGCCCAATTTACTATGGTGAATTGGACCGTGACGCCAAAAAGGAAAGGCCACTCAATCTTATTTACATCACGAAAGAACCGATATTTGTTCACATTTACGAACCTCCTGCTGACGAGGAGGGTGGAGGTCAAGTCCTTTGGTTTGGTTTAGAACCTCAACTGTCTGAAGAAGAGGAAAACATTCGACGTAGTTTGATTGAGACGCTGCTTCAAGAAGCACCTACCGCTCCGTCTTTCACAACCGATGATGAATTTGAAAATATCTTGGCGCAAATGATTGAGCGATATACCTTACTCGACACCGATGCGATCACCACAGTCCGTCGACAAGGTCGCCTTTGGGAAATGATGGGTATGGACGATAAGCGTCTCATTGTCACTGCTCCACAACGTGAGCGGCTGCGCTACATCGTTGTTCGAGATTTGATTCGCAACGGTCCTCTTGAGCCACTCCTTTCTGATGAGATGCTGGAAGATATCCACTCGATTGGATTGAAGCATGTTCACATGGATCACAAGGTATTCGGAATGGTTACCTCAAATATTCGGTTTAGAGAGAGAGAAATGCTTTCTCGTTTCCTTCGAGCGATGTCAGAAAGAATAGGCCGACCGGTGTCAGATAACAAACCGATTATCGATGGTGCTTTACTTGACGGCTCTCGTATCAATATCATTTTCTCTGATGACGTTTCAATGCTCGGCCCATCATTTACTATTCGTAAATTCGCCGAGGAAACAATTTCTATTACTCAACTCATTGCTTGGGGAACAATTTCTTCTCAGGTAGCAGCCTACATTTGGATTTGTCTTGAATACGGAATGTCGGTTCTGGTTTCGGGGGAAACTGCTTCCGGAAAGACAACGACTTTGAATGCAATTTTGCCCTTTATCGATCACAACGTCAAAATCTACTCTGCAGAAGACACACCTGAAGTCAAGGTACGTCACAAAATTTGGCAACGCTTGGTTACCCGCTCATCAAAGAATGAGGAATCAAGAGTTGAAATGTTCGATTTGTTGAAGGCTGCTCTTCGTAGCCGTCCTCGTTACATCATTATCGGTGAAATTCGTGGTGTTGAAGGTGCAACAGCGTTTCAGGCTATGCAAACAGGTCACCCTGTTATTGCAACGTTCCACGCATCGTCAATCGTAAAGATGATTCAAAGATTCACCGGTGACCCAATCAATGTACCTATTCGGTTTTTCGACAACTTGAATTTCGCTATTTTCCAAGAAGTTGTTGAGGCTCCAGGCGGTGGTATTGCCCGACGTGTAACCGGAATTGACGAAGTCATCGGTTACAACAAGCACAGCGATGGTGTACTAACTCGTGGAATGTTCGAATGGGACCCTGTAAAAGACAAACACTATTTCCGCGGAATGTTCCAAAGCCACCTCCTTGAAAATAAGATTGCGGCTATGGCTGGATTTTCAAACAAGCGTGATATTTACGATGAAATGATGAGACGGTCCGAGGCTCTTGACAGAATGGTTGACCGCGAATTGACTCACTATGACGATGTCTTTGACTTGTTGGGACTTTACTACAACAACGGTTGGGATCACTTTGACAAAGCGATTGATACATGGACTGGAGTAAACCACGAATGAGGTGATTTCCAATGCAGCGAATGTCTTTCTGGCAAATCGCCTTGCGGAGAGTGGAGATTCCAGTCGGTCAATTTTTGTTGTTTTATGTTGGAGGAGCCGCTATTGCAGGTCTCCTTCTCTCGTTGCTTCTCATTTTCTTCACCGGCGGTTTGGCAGAGGGTGCACTCTTTTCGGGGGCTGCAGGAATTCTGCTCATTATCTTGCTACCCCTTCTTTCTGGTTTAGCAGCGGCAGGTTTCCCTTTACTCGATGTCCAGCGTTCTGCAACGATGATCGAAAAAGAAATGCATATGTTCATCACTCGAATGGGTATTTTGTCTTTAGGTGAAGTGGGTGCTCAATCCATATTCGATATTCTCAAACAGATGAGTGATTATGGTGAATTGGCCAATGAAGTAAAGCGGATAGAAACTTTGGTCGATAAATGGCACACTTCACTACCAGAGGCTTCACGAATTGTTGCCCAGCAGAGCCCGAGTCCGTTATGGGCTGACTTCCTTGACAGAATGGCGTTTTCGATAGAGGCAGGACAACCCATTGATGAGTTTATGCGTTCCGAACAAGAAACTGTTGCAGAGCAATACTCTACTCTGTACGATACTCGTCTTGAATCTGTGGATACAATGAAAGAAATCTATGTATCACTTGTTTCTGCAGGACTGTTTGGTCTTGTAATTGCAGGAATCCATTTGGTTTTGTTTGAGGTGGGTTCTGCATCAGACACCCCAATAATGATTGCAAGTCGCTTGCGATTCATCCTTTTGGCTTCTCTCTTGTTTACTGTTATCCAAATTGGAGCAGTCTTTGCATTCCGGGCGACTGTGCCTGAAGACCCGACCTTTGCTCGGGATGAGATGGACACACCGTTCCGTATCAATTTCTTACGCGCACTCGTGGCATCATCAATTTTAACAGCCTTTTTGACAGTCATCATGTTTTTGCTTTTGGCTTCTGCGTGGGATGCTGTTACCAATCAATGGGACCGTTATGGGCTCATTTTTATCGCAGCTCCTCTCTCGCCACTTCTCATCCCTGCAATCATGATTGCACGAGAAGAGCGTCAAGTTCTACGACGTGACGAAACGTATCCGGATTTTATCCGCGCTCTGGGTGGTACTGCTCAAGCCCGTTCTGCTGAACCTTCGGCAACAATCAAGGCATTGAGAGGTATTGACTTTGGTATGCTTGACCGTTCAATTGACCGGCTCGAAAAGAGACTTTCTACACGTATTGATTCTGACCGGGCTTGGGACTATTTCAATGCAGATACGAACTCAGCAGTTATTTCTCGCTATACTCGAATATACATCGAAGGTTCGCAATCCTCCGGAAAGCCCGCAGATACGGCAGAAATGGTATCACGTTCCGTAGGCAATCTGCTTTCTCTGAGAAGGAGGCGAGCACTCTCTGCCAATACAATGAGAGGAGTTGCTCTTGGATTGTTGATTGCATCGGTAACCAGTCTCAACGTCACCATTGCTATTGTCTTGAAACTTGGTGATTCGATTGCTGGTGTTGCTTCAAACTTTACTGATACCGATGTGTCGGTCCTCACTGAGTTTGGTGCCGGACTGGCTCTACCAGTTATGGAAGATGCATCAGGTGTGCCTGAAAATATTCGAATGTTCAAGATTATTGTATCGATTCTCATTTTGTTCCAAGTCATGGCTGTTTCCATAATCTCCAATCGATTGCGAGGTGGAATTCGTACCACTGCAATGGGTCAAGGAATACAATTGCTTTGGGTTGCTGGAATTACTTCGTACATCACCTCGCTTGTTCTCGAAGCAGCATCCTCGGTTTTCGGAGTTTAGTAAGAATCATAACCCTACTCGCCTATTACCGTTTATGCAAGTTCCTCCTCCACCCCCTGGGCCTCAAGCACAACAGCCGATGCCAGCACCTGTTTCTCCGTATCAACCTGCAGCAGGCTTTCAACAATCTGCCTTGAGTTACTCGTTTCACCGATGGTTGATGCTTGGATTAATTTTGGTTTTAGCCTCGGTAATTTTTGTCGAAGTTGTTGCCATGGACGGTGCTCCATCAGCTGTCGACTATGACCTTGAAGCGGATGGCGCCATGCAGCAAATGCAGGAAGACACTGAAACACACACGGACTTGAACCGAGTGATTGGTTCTGTAGGCGGAATTCTTCAAGCATTAGGCCTTGGATTGATCTGCTATGCATTGTTGAGAGAATCACACGATGAGAAAGAGGAACACACAGCGATGCGTGTCACCGCAATCATCGTCGGAGTACTCGTTCTCATGAACATTGCATCTCGCAGTATCACTATTTTTTAGACGAGCGCTTCTTTTCTTGAGCGATTCTCTTTTTTGATGCAGCCCATGAGCAGATTGGGCATGTTGACAAGTCGTGGTTCCGAGCAGGGCAATGTTCGCGCCCAAAGAAGATAATTTGAAGATGAAGTTTATTCCACAGGTGGCGTGGAAACACAGCCTTCAAATCCTTTTCAGTACGAACAACTGTGGTGTCGTTCGATAACCCCCACCGAGCAGCTAATCGATGAATGTGTGTATCGATAGGAAAAGCAGGTACATCAAATGCTTGAGCCATTACCACTCCGGCGGTTTTGTGTCCGACGCCCGGTAGATTTTCAAGTTCTTCAAAGGTTTGAGGTATTTCCCCACCATGTCGTTCAAGTAAAAGTTCAGACAGTCTGTGGATGTTTTTTGCTTTGGTAGGGGCGAGACCTACTTGTCGAATGTCGTTGAGTATTTCTTCAACGCTTAATCGTGTCATTTCCAATGCATTTGGTGCTTTCGAGAAAAGTGCAGGTGTGACTTGGTTCACTTTGAGATCTGTGGTTTGTGCACTCATCAAAACAGCAACCAGCAATTGGAAATGATTTTCATGGTCGAGAGGGACCGGTGTTTCAGGATAGAAATCTTCCAGCATTGAAGCGATTCGTTCTGCTTTTTCTTTGCGCTTCATGCTCATCACTTGCTTTGCAATTCTGACGGAACTCTGTAGGTGTAGTCGACGGTTTCTCCTATGAGTTGAACACTTTTTTCTTGGGCATTGAATATCGCTTCAGATATTTTCGAATCGATGCCATGAAGCGGCATTGTGGCTGAGAATTCACCGTTTCGAAAGACACTTAGATGCGTTGAAACACGGTTGGCTGGTGAGCGGAAAGCTACTTGCTCGTCAGTACATTCAACAGAACCGTTGATGTGTTGAAAAAAGCCAGCAAATTCTTGACAGAAATCACTCCACTCGTCAACAGCAATCCGCATCATATCCCGACCTTACGATTCCATTTTAACAGCATAGGCTTCACCTGTTTTCCATCCAAAGAACAAGCCAAGTGAAACCGATAACAGAGGTATTCCATTGCAAATGAGCGATTCCATTGGCTCAGTATTGGGTTGGCCTGAAATGTACCAAATCAGCATTGAAAGCAAGAGCCCGGGGATGAGCATGATACCACCCATGATGAGTGTACGCAGGAGACGCATGGTTGGTCCAATAGGGCGAATGTCAAGAAGGTGTGGTTTGTCACGAATCAATTCAATTTTTGCCGTAGTTCAGGCCCTGACAACGAATTAAGCACATTTTCAGGTTCAATCCATCCCTTTCGAGCGGCCATAACTCCGTAACTGACATCGGCAAGTCCGCGTACGGAATGAGCATCGGGATTGATGATGACCGGGACTCCGAGCCCTTTAGCGTGTTTGCACAAGCGCCAATCGAGATCCAAACGATACGGACTGGCATTCAGTTCGACTGCTTTCAATCGGCCCTCTTCATTGTGTTCAGCCATGTGTTCGAGAATTGCAAATAAATCCACTTCATAGCCATCTCTGCCTTGGAGGATTCTTCCAGTTGGATGTCCAAGTATTGTGGTAGCAGGATGGTCGATGCAGCGCATCAATTCTTCCGTGTTTTGGATTTCATCTCGGGCTTTCCATTTTGAAAGAGCATGAACCGATGCGACTGTGTAATCCAATTGAGACAAAACATCATCTGGGTGGTCAAGTCTTCCTCCCTCAAGGATATCGGATTCAACCCCATGGAAAAGTTGGAATTCAACACCCTCATCTGACCAAGAGGCGTTGTATTTCCGTATGGTCTCGCCTTGTTGAAGTAAATCTTCTGCACTGGCGCCGTTTGCTATTTTGAGCGTTGGTGAGTGATCAGCAATTCCGAGCCAATTCCACCCCATTTTTCGTGCGGTGTCCGCCATTTCTTCGAGGGTAGCCTCGCCATCAGAAAGGGTCGTGTGGTTGTGCAGAGCACCACGGATATCCTTTCCAGTAATCAGTTGTGGCAGGCTCGATGATTCTGCAGCAAGAATTTCTCCGGTGTCTTCACGTAGTTCGGGTGTGACCCATTCAAGATCCAAATGGCTGTAGATTTCTTGTTCATTCAACGCTGGAAGCGAGAATTTCGCAGCTGCCATGCCTTTCAATTCTCCTGCATCAGAATCTGGAATCAAGCCAAATTCATTCAGTTTAAGTCCACGGTCAATGGCGCGTTGTCGCATAGCAATATTGTGCTCTTTGCTGCCGGTGAAGTACGCCAATGTGAAAGCAAACACTTCTGGAGGAACCAAACGCACTTGTGCATCAATTGTTCCACCACTCTCGAGTTGTTCGTAGTCATCTCCACCTATTGCATCCAGAACATTCGGATCGATATGGCCAACAGTGAATCCCCCTTCGAAGATTGTTGTATCAAGAATAAGGCTGATTTTGGAATCTCCTGCACCTTTGACATCGGCGATGCCGGGAAGGGAGAGAATTGCTTCGGATACTTCCTCAAGTTGCTCTTGATGGACTGCAACGACAACATCGAGGTCGCCAATAGTTTCCTTTCTCCTGCGTGCGCTACCAGCGAGTTGTGCTTTCAAAACGCCAGGAATGGTTGAAATTTTTGCTTCAAAAGCCTCTCCATACATCAATCCGACATCGAGCCTTCGACGTGCCCTGAATCGGGCGAGAAGTTCAATACCGTCCAACATTCTTTGTTGAGACTTCTTTCCGAAACCTTTCATTGGCGCAATGAGGTCATCAATTGCGGCTTGTTTCAGCGACGCTACAGAGTCAACTCCCAATTCTTCATTCATCAATTTAATTCTCTTTGGCCCCAAGCCAGGGATTCCGAGCATTTCGATAAGCCCTTCAGGTGTGTTGGAGTGCAAATCAATCCAATCATTCGGCCATCGCCCCTCCATGATTGCTTGGGTAAGTGCTGAACCCAATCCTTTGCCGATTCCTTTCAACTCAAGCAATCGCCCAGTTGACACCAATTCTCCCAGGTCGTCGGTGAGTCCTCCTAACATGCGACTCGCATTTTGGTACGAGCGTACGCGAAAGACATTTGCTCCATTGAGTTCGAGTAAGACTGCAACTTGATGCAAAACAGTTGAGATTTGGTTTCGAGAGAAGTACGGTGGGCCGTTAGGTCGAGCCTTCGGTAGCGTAAAACCTCCCTGCGCCATAACACATGTTACATTCGACCCTTCTCAAACGTTGCTCTCTATATTTTCGAAGAACTCCATGTTGAAAAACCACAACCTGTAGGGTCGTTCATGGTCAGTGTTGTCTTCATCGAACAATTGGCTGAAATTCTATGTGGAGTTTCAGCAGTTTTGTTCACTTTTATTGCAACATTTTCCCGCTCACCACGGGCCGAAAACATTGTTCAGAATCTTATTGCAATCATCCTCATTGCTGCGGCTGGAGTGTTGTGGTGGTTGTCTCTCTCTGGTGGAGAATTATGGGGTTCGAATTACTTGCCAAAGCCACTTTCTTTGGTTTGTATTGTCATTGCGATTTCGGCCCGAATGAATATCAAGGGAGAGAACATTTCGTTTGGAGCCAATCCGCATACAATCGGGAAAAAAGATTCTGAAGAATAATCAGACAATTTCTCCACGTGGTTGCGTGTTTCCATCGAGGTCATTGCTCGACTCACCGGCTTCTTTGGCCATCTTTTGGTCAATGAATGTGCGCATGTATTCTGGCAATTCGCCGTTGACAAAAATCACATCATTGATTTTCTCGAGTTTTTTGAGAGAGTAATAAATTTGCATTGCCGTCATGGGAGTCGATGAACATCCGTTGCATCCTCCATCAAGTGAAAGCATGATGTTGCCATCGGTTGTGTCCAAAACTGTGACAACGCCGTCATGCTCATCAAGAATGTCTTGAACCGGGCCAATCTCGGCTAAGACTTCCTCAGCACTCATGCTCATACAACACCCCACACCGCTCTGCCCTTTGAAGAATTGCTTCATTCTTTGCTGATGGAATCCTTTCGGTGAACTTAAATCAACCGAAAAAGCCCGTGAGTGAATGTTTTTTTTAGGGAACCACTTATCAAGGGTTCTTAGGTCGCCGAAGTCACAGGTGTTCTATAATGATGGAAAACATACCAATGATTGCCGCAGGTGCAGGTCTATTCGGGCTTGTCGTTGCGTTTATGCTGTACCAACAAGTAAACAAAGTGAAAATTGATAATGAAAAAGTCGATGATATTACCAGCGAAATTCAGGATGGCGCAATGGCATTCCTTTTTGCTGAATACAGAGTTTTGGCAATTTTCGTAGTTGTCGTCGGTATTGCATTGACGCAATTGAACGACATGAACACCGCTATTGCATTCTTTGCAGGTGCTTTGGCTTCGGTTCTTGCAGGATTCTCTGGAATGCGTGCTGCAACTTCTGCTAACGGCCGAACCACAATGGCAGCAAAGAACGACGGTAAAGCAGGTGCACTCGCAGTCTCTTACAACGGTGGCGCAGTCATGGGTCTTTCAGTTGGAGGATTGGGGCTTCTTGGAATCTCTCTGGTAGCGTACTGGCTCGGGGCCGGTGACGCAAATCCTGACCTTTCTGCAGCTGCAGGATTCGGAATGGGTGCCTCATCTATCGCTCTGTTCGCACGCGTTGGTGGCGGAATTTACACCAAGGCTGCTGACGTCGGTGCGGACCTTGTTGGTAAGGTCGAGGCGGGGATTCCTGAGGATGACCCTCGTAACCCAGGAGTCATTGCTGACAATGTAGGAGATAACGTCGGAGATGTTGCAGGAATGGG
>MDSV01161505.1_pt1 | contig 19517 bp, 13 predicted proteins | sample 810851 | NCBI WGS metagenome assembly MDSV01 (sample SAMN05326640, study PRJNA326480) | marine metagenome | isolation source: seawater | place: Atlantic Ocean: North East | collected 2012 | reverse complement strand
TTACATAATTATTCAGCAATGGCAATAATGTTAATGGATGAAGAAAAATCTAACTAATAATTATATGGATATTTCAAACGAGGCCACAATAATTAAAAATAAACAAATATTAGATAAATTTAGTATAAATATACACATAATTAAAGGTATCATATATTTTTTCACTTTAATTGGTTTGATAATAACAGGTTATGTAACATTTTTTCCAGTAAAATCGTCTTTCAATACACTAAAAATGAAAAGATTAAAATATATGATTTTTGATAAACATTGGATATTTCTTTTTATTATGATAATTGTAATTAATTTAATCGTAAATGTGGTAAAAGTTGATACTATGAGTGATTCAGAACAATTGGAATTAATAAGATTACAACAGGCTGTTTTAATTGGATCAGTTTTATTTGTAACATCTTTTCTCTCAAATTTAGGTTATACAGTATCATTATTTTTTATAGGATTTGCAGTATGGTTTTTCTTCAAGATTAATATTCTGTCTCCGGCTCCGGATGCTAAAACAAGACAATAATATAAATAAAATTATACATATTATTGTTAACTAAATTTTTTTATAAAATAATGAGTATCTGAGGATTTAGGAGTAACATAACAGGTATTATTTTCCTTAAGTTTTTTTGATATTGTAGAGTAATCAACACTAATATCATCCTGTATTTCTCTCAACGACTTATATACATTGCAACTGCTGTCTGAGCCTAATACAAAATAATTATAACATTCAACACTTTTTATAAATTCATCCATAATAAGTATACATAATATATTTTATTTGCTTTATATACTTAATAAAATTGAAATAATTTTTATGTACAATAGTAATGTAAAAATTAATGAAAATATGTCAGAATACGACATGGAAGGAAATCATTGTGAATGGGGATATTTTATAGATCCTTCAGATCCAAAACGAAAAAATATTTACAATCAACCAAAACCTAAAATAACTTCAGTAGATGTACGTTCTCGGTATATCCCCGTTATTATTGAAGAAGATGAAGAAGAAGACTATGATTTGGAAGAAAGTTATTATAATAGTGATATAATCAATAAAATATCTACTATTGGTATATTATTAAATACGTTATACATAATTGACTATATACTATGTCAATTACCAGCTAAATTCTTATCAAAATATTAACCTAGTATTATAATATCACTTTTACCATCCTGTATATCTCCCTTAGATGGTAATGCACTAGTATTAACGTCCCCATTTATTTTACCAGATTGCCATTTATAGTGGTCATTATCATCCTTGAAACGAATATCACTTTTATCAAAATCAGCGGGTGGAGGAGTATTACTTAAACAGGCATTATAATTATAAAACTTAATAGGTTCACTAAAACTAAACCTATAATATTTATTATTAGGAAAAGAATTCTGTTGAATTTTTTTCCAGTTAATTACTTTTAAAACTTTTTCTTTACTGTCAGAATTGTAATTAGATTCTTCTTTTTGTAACTTTAAATATGTAGGCAAACCAGAATCTTTATAATTACTAATAATATTATCAGGATCAATAATATAATCTGTAAAAGCAGCATCAGTAACCTGTAATTGATTAGAATTCATAGTTTTAAATGGAGGAGCATTATCTTCATACTCCTCAAGAACTTGAGTATTAGTAATTAAGGTTAAATTACCAAAATCAAGGTATTCATTAAATAAAATTTCTTGTAAATCGCCACTTGTATTAGGTATCATATAACTAGTTATAAAGGTATCTGTTTTTTCATCAAACATCTTACAAGAAGGATCATAAGTATATGGAGGTCTATTAATATTATTATTAGTAGTATCATTTCTTGGAATTGTTGTAGGTAAATAATATCCTTTATTTATACTATTTAGTAAATCATAACTTCTAGTATTAACTAGTTTTGATAAAGTGAATTCTGTAGAACGTGAAGGTGGTGGAAAAAACTCTCCAGGTTTGTTTTTTAGTTTTTGAGCATGTATAACAGAATCATCTAATCCTAATATAACATTACCAGAACTAGAAGAAAATCTCTTATTATTACAACCAACATACTTTGGTTTATTATCTACGTTCTTCAATGATACTAAACGTAAATAATTATAGTTAGTTTTAGCTTTTGAATTAGATGTTCTATCACTGGAATATAAATTTTCTGTATTATTTGAAAATGCTGAAGCCATTTATATATAAATATAACACTAAATTTATAAAATTGATACCATAATATTAAATAATATGATATCAATAATCATGGGTTGTATTTTGAGTACAGACATTTTAAAACAGAAATCTAAAACTTCTGAATTAGATGAAAGTAGATATGCTGGAGAATTACGAGGAATTGAAAATCGTGATATTAATATTGAATGGAAAGATACAAAACCATTCACAGTACCTTTAAATGGTGGACAGGTAATTAAAGTTTATGATGGTGATACAATTACAATAGCAAATAAATTGCCTATATATCATTGTAATGAATTATTCAGATTTTCAATAAGATTAAATGGAATTGACACACCAGAAATTAAAGGTAAAAATGAAGATGAAAAAGAAGCTGCTAAAGTAGCAAAAAATGCTTTGTCTGAAAAAATATTGAACAAGTATGTAACACTAAAAAATGTAGCAAATGAAAAATATGGTAGGGTACTAGCAGATGTTTATTTAGGTGACCTAAATTTAAATAATTGGATGCTAGAAAATAGATTTGCAGTATCTTATGATGGTGGTACAAAAATTGCACCAAAATCATGGAAAAAATATAGAGAAACTGGAGAATTATAACTAAATAATTTTAAATACCATATTATAGTTATTAGTATACGTAACTGAACCTAATAATGTGTTAGATGTATTATCAGTAAAACTATTACTATATTCTAAAGATATACCTGATGGAAAATATAAGTAATGATCCTCGGTAAATCCATCACTAATCTGATAATTGTTAGTATTATAAGACGAATTTCTCCATAATTCAAATAAAGAATTTACATTGTTTAAAGCAAAATAACCATTTTTTGCTTCTTGAACTAAATTTAAAAAGTTATTTTTATCAAAATTAGTATCAAAATTATTTATCCAGTCTTCATCAGCATATAAGGTTTCAGGTCTAAAAAAAGTATTTTGTACATAGTTTTTATAATTTTCATTGACCTTACTAATTGTTCCTAGACTAAGAATATCAGTTTCAGAATTGATTAAACCTTTTATTTCAGATAAATCAAAATTTATAGTTGTATTACTCCATAAATTATTACTTAAAGTTCCTAGTTTTGAATTAAGATAGTTTTTATCAATATTTATTATCACGTCATTTGAGAGATTTCTATTTATGAATTGATCTTCTGCATCAAAATTAACATTAGCTATAGTATGATTAATATTTAATATTTGTCCATTACCTACAAACACTTTTACCATTTATAATAATAATTATTAAATTTTTATATGTGAAATTTAATAATTTACACGATTACACGTCAAGTGGAGTCTATATTAAATACCCCACGGGGTATAGTAAGGGGAATAATTATCCGATAGTCACTGTACCAGAAATTTGACCTCCGCCTAATGCAGATCCACCAGACCCATCACTTCATACTACTTTAAGTACAAGGTCAGCGTTCTTGTCAACACTCATACCAGACTGGTTGGTGATGTTAGCTGGGGTAAGATCACGTTGTCCACCGTTATCAACGAATGAAACAGCAATGCTCAATTTAACTCCATTAGCGAAGTAGATTTTGTCATCAGCTTTGAATCCATCAGAAACCTCAGAACTGTTGTCACGACTGTTATGTCCACGATCAACAGCATCACGGAGCAATTTGTCCATGTTCTTAACAGCAAGGGATGAGGAAGCGTCCTCAGATCCGTTACTGATTTTCATAAGAGCCAACATCTCTGAAGCACCGAAAGTGGTGGAGATAGCATCAAAAAGCTCATCCTCAAAGATGGTCTCAGAACCAGCAGCGAAAACAGCCTGTACACTGGTTTTGAAGTTAGCAAGCTCATCACTGAGTCCACCAACACTAGCAATACCAGATGCAGCACCACCCTGTGCCTCAATCTCAGCAACTAATTCAGCTACTGACAAAGTGAAACCGTTAGCGTCACCTTTTGCGTGGCTATCATTGGTGGTTGAGAAAGCACCTAATTTAGCGTCAATTGTAGCTTTACGCATGTTGATAACAACAGCGTCAGCTAAGTTAGCAGATCCCATAGAGCTCTGCTCACGGATAGCGATATCATCGTATTTGTGGGACAATGCAAGTTGTCCTTCTCCTGCGAATATTAATTCGTTTGCCATTATATCTTAAGTCCATAAAATAAATTCTCCAAAAAATTTCATTTTAACTGTCATAGACTGATTTAATATTTAATGCCATAGAAAAGTCCATGTTATTCATCTCAAGTATTCGTCCGTACTCATCCAAAAGTTGAATTCTAATTTTTTCAATATTAACAGGACCAAAATATTCCCTAACAGCACTAGTAATATGCTTAGCATCATCTGATAAAATGGAAAAAACAGTCCCTTTAACAGAAATTCTTGCTAAAATGTTTTTGCTTAATATGGATGAATTAAACGCACTAAACATATTTGTATTAACATTATTATTAAAATCATCTACAACAAGGAATAAATAACGCGGTCCATGACATTCAAAAAATCCTTCTGAAACATATGAACAACCAGGATATTCTGAAAGATTTTTGTTTTCTGGAACAACATTCTCTGGTATAGGAGATTGTGTTAATTTATTATAAGAAGTATACAATGGATGTCTAAAGCCTAAAATCCATCCAAATCCTAAAGGTAATGGATGTGTGGATCTTTCATTATATGTATCTTGTACAGTGTTAAAACTAAGATAATTTGGATTATTTTTATTTATCCATTCATCACTTCCAGGTACTATTTTAACATTAGGTGCTGCAAAATTTAATTCAAATAAAGTACTAGCTGCTGGTATACCATATTGCTTTTCACCAGTATCACTAACTGAAATAAGATTAGCATCTTCTAACTGTATACCTGATCCACTAGGTCCTGTATTAGTCAGATTAGGAAAAGAGTAAGTAGTAGAACTTACTATTGTTTTACCAGAACCAGATCCACTACTATTAATATCAATGACAAATTTAATTAGTTCAGCATATTGAGAATCACCAGTTGATATATTAGAAAATAACGTACTTACTTTTTGATTTAAAAACTTCACCATATCAGTATGAATATAATTACCATCTGGAATTTCTATCATAGTATAACCCATAACATGTTTATTATTATTAACATTACGAAGCTCACTGACGCTTTCAATTTGTACCCAGTTTCCATTATCAAATATGCCAAATTTCCAAAGATCAAAATTAAAAAAAAATTTATTTAAGTTATTTACTATCATTCTTATCCAAAAATAGTTATTTTTTAAAGATTTACTTATAGCATAAAATGTCAGTGGTAATTCAATTTCAGACAATTGTAATTGAATAACATTACTAAATTTCATGGGTAATGTAAGTAGAAAATCAGACGCATGAGTACTATAATAATTATCCCTAAATCTAGTATCAATATTTAAAGTTTTATTAAGTGTACGTTTATATAAAGGGTTCATTTTTCCAGGAGCTTCATCCCCAGCTAAATTATAAGATAAACTACTAGATAATGCAGTAGTACTAGGTTGACTGGCTTTATTACTATCTCTCAAATTTTGTTCCATAATCTGAGTATTACCGACCTGTAAAACTTTAGAATTAGGTAATTTTGGATTTTCAAAATTTCTATGAGATAAAAGATCATCATTAGATATGGTTTTATTAATAAGTTTAATTTTAACATTATCTAAAAATGTAGTGATTTTACTAGAAAAAATATTATCCAAACTAGAATTATTTAATACACTTTCTTGAAAAACAGTACATTTATTAGTAATATCGTCGCTAGAATATGGATATTTAAGATCTAACAAATCTTCTAAATCTGGTTTACTGTAATTATGTATATCTAAGTCAAAATTCATTTTATAATATATATGATGAATTTTAATTACATAACAGTTCTTATTAATTAATAAGTCCAAATGAAATAGATATTAATAAAGGTTCTTCTTTATTTGCTACAAATATTGTTTCAGTACCTTCTACAATATCGTTATTCCATGTTTTGATAATATTATCAAAAGAATCATTTTCTCTAAATGAAAGCCATTCATCATAATCACCCAAATATTGTGTTACTGATTCAGGCATCCAATAAATAATATCGTTTATAGATTCACTTCTAACTTGTGATATAGGAGAAGCCTCAATAGCCTTATCTTGTTCTAAATATAAAGGATAATAACCGTTCACTGAAAAAGGCCCTTCTTTATCAAATACATCAGGTTCAGATATATTAGAATCAGAATCAGAATCAGAATCACGACCATAAGGATCTATACCTTGAGCGATCATATCTTCTTTGATTTGTGTAAGTTTAATAGAATCAACAGATTGACCGGCCAAAGGAACGCCATATAGTTCAATATATTTTAACATTAGAGGAGTAAGATTAATTTCCATATTTAAATGTAACCCCCCAATATTCTCTTCACTTATACATCCAAAAACTGTATCAAGATTTAAACCTTGTTCTAATTCAGTATATTTCTGACGTTCTTGAGCTAATTGAGTATTTAATCTAAAACTATCGTCAAACATCTCTCTGACTTTAGCTGCTGCCATAGTAGCATCTAAAATATATTGTACTACAGAATCGGTTCCTTGATTGATTAAATTTATTAGAGGATTAATAGTATCACGATATGTTTCGGAAGATACAGGGATTTTGTTAAAATCGCCAGTACCTAAATGTTTTATATAAGCATCTACAGCTTTAGTAATGATATTATCATTACTTGCATCTATTTGATCAATTGTTGGAGCTTCTTGAATAATTGTAGCAGTTGGTGCGGTTAGAGAATCATCACCTACTAAATTTACAAATATAATAGGTAGATTACTACCAGAACCACCATTTGTTGCAATTAATTTTGTAGGTTCATATAATCCTTTAGAATCATCAACATTATTATTTGTAAAAATAGATCTATAATTAGCAGCAGTAGTCATTATATATATTAATGATTAAATATATCAAATTGTTTATTTATAATATCTCCAATATTAGAATTCTTTATTCTTTCATTACTTTCAGATAGTTTATTTTGTAAAACTAATTTTAGATCAACCTTTTCTTCATCAGAAAGATTATTATCGGTTACAATAATTAATTGTACTTTAGGAATATTTTCCATTAATAATTTAGTATCATTTAATAGATATTCAAACATTTTCTTTTTTAATAATTTGTCATTAATAAGATTCTCTTCATCATCATAACCATGATCCTTATCCTTTTTAACTAAACATTTAAAAAAGAACTGTAGTAATTCATCACTTAAATCATTAAAAAATACATGATTATCTAATAATTGTAGAAAATCCTCTGGTTTTTTTCCACTAGCCATTATATAAATAATGTCACAAATTAATAGATTTTATATTAACAAACCTGAAAATTTTACACAATTAACAACATTTAAATTATATGTTTTTTCATTAGTAAAAATATTTGCTAAACATGAAACAGCTCTTAATATTATTGTTATCAATAATAATAATTATATAACAAATACGGAATTACAATCAGTAATAGAAAAAATAGGTGATATTGAAAAAAGAAAAATAATAGTAAATTTTGATGAAAAGCTTATACAAGACCAGGTTTCTAATAATCAGGATAAAGCATTTTTAAATTATAAAAACCCATCAACCATTCTTGACACATTTCTTTCATATGATTATAGTTTATTAACACAATTCATATACAAAATTACGGAACACTTTTTAGATCTTATAAATGATTTTAAAAAATATGAAAGTTATGATAAAAGGTTTATGAATAAAATGAATATTTTACAACAGTTAACTTATAAAGGAAAAAAATTTATTGTCTTAAATCTTGACACATACAATAACATTATAATGCCAGATATGTATTACATAAAAGCATTGGCGGTAATTTTTAGCACATTAAAAATTGGTATAAATGATATAAGAAATATAAAAATAATTGTTACATATGATGATAAAATAGATGAAAAAGCTTATAATTTATTCATTAAAAATCTAGCTAAACATTTAAAATCTGTAAATATAGATAATTTTATGTCATACAAGGAAATTAATAAATTTTATTCTCAATATGATAGTGAAGAATTCATATTTTACCTAAATATGTTTCATTTCCCTACAATATGTAGTCAAAACCCAGAATCATTAACACCTGTTTTTTTGAAGGATAATCGTAAAACTTTAGACTGGGATTTATATAATATGAGTATTTTTTCAAAAAAGCTCTTTGCAAACACCTTAATATCAAGATCATTTGGAATATAAATTTATATGCGTATAATATTTTTTTTGTAATTAATTTTTTTATAGTAATTAATTATAATGTCTGGTAACAATCAAAATTCCAACTTAAAAGGCAGTTTAAGTTTTGCTGCTATTCTTAGTGAGATTGACGTTGCTGCTAATGCAACAGCAGTAACTGATCTTCAAACACAACTTAACAATGGCTCTTTAAAGGGTGATGCTGGTCCAGCTGGTCCAGCTGGTGCTCAAGGTCCACAGGGTCTTCAAGGCCTTAAGGGTGATGCGGGTAACCAAGGTCTTAAAGGAGATCAAGGTACACAAGGTGTAAAGGGAGACCAAGGTTTACAAGGTGATCAAGGTACAGTAGGTCAACAAGGTCCTCAAGGTAATTCTGGAGCTGCTGGTCTTAAGGGAGACAAAGGTGATGCTGGTAATAAAGGTGATCAAGGTCCTCAAGGTCCCTTAGGTCCTACAGGGCTTAAGGGAGATACAGGTGCCACTGGTGCACAGGGTGCAAAAGGTGACCAAGGTCTCCAAGGTCCTCAAGGTGTTAAGGGAGACCAAGGAAATCAAGGTGTTAAGGGTAATGCTGGTGACGCTGGTAACGATGGTACCCAAGGTCCACAAGGACTTAAAGGAGATGATGGTGCTAGTGGTCCTACAGGACCCACTGGACCACAAGGATTACCTGGTGCTCTAGGTGTTCAAGGTCCTCAAGGAATACAGGGTCTTAAGGGTGATGCTGGTGCAGCAGGTTCAGATGGTTCTAAGGGAGACCAAGGTACTCAAGGACCTCAAGGATTACAGGGTCCTCAAGGTACCCAAGGTCTTAAAGGAGATCAAGGTGACCAAGGTTCTCAAGGTCTTAAGGGAGATGCTGGTAACGAAGGTTCTCAAGGTCCTCAAGGTCCACAGGGTCTTAAGGGAGACCAAGGTAATGTAGGTTCACAAGGTCTTAAGGGAGATGCTGGTAATGATGGCTCTCAAGGTCCTCAAGGCCCTCAAGGTCTTAAGGGAGATGCTGGTGATCAAGGTCTTCAAGGTCTTAAAGGTAATTCTGGAGACCAAGGTGTTAAGGGAGACCAAGGTGACCAAGGTACACAGGGTCCTCAAGGTCTTAAGGGTGATGCTGGTGACCAAGGTCCTCAAGGTCTTACTGGAGCCACTGGTTTAAAAGGTGATCAAGGTACACAAGGTCCTCAAGGTTTACAAGGCACTAGTGGTGTAACCGGTCCTAGAGGAGAAGCATTTAAAGTAGATACATTTAATGTAACATTAGATGATGATAAAGTTGATGATATTATTGCTAATTCTGGTGGTTCTACTACAGATTTCCATGTATTCGTCGTAGCAACTGATAGTCGTACTGCAAATAAGAAAACATCAATGGGTTTAACACAAACTTTAACAAGACATGTTGTTGCATTTGATGGTAGTAGTTTTACCTCTTATGGTCAATTTACTGGTATTAAGGGTGACCAAGGTGTACAAGGTGTTGAAGGTACTCAAGGACCCCAAGGTGTTAAGGGTGACCAAGGTAATACAGGTTTAGAAGGTCCACAAGGTCCACAGGGTCTTAAGGGTGATGCTGGTAACCAAGGTTTACAAGGTACACAGGGTCCTCAAGGTCTTAAAGGAGATGCTGGTAACGATGGTGCATCAGGTGCTAAAGGAGACCAAGGTCTTAAAGGAGATGCTGGTGACCAAGGTTTACAAGGTCCACAAGGTGTTCAAGGTCTTAAGGGTGATACCGGTGCTGGTGGGGCTAAGGGAGATACAGGTGCAGAGGGTCCTACCGGTCCTCAAGGTTTACAAGGTCTTAAAGGAGATGCTGGTGACCAAGGTTTACAAGGTCCAACAGGTGCTGCTGGTGTTAAAGGAGATCAAGGAATACAAGGTATTCAAGGTTTAGTAGGTGCTTCAGGTCCTACAGGCCCTCAAGGTCTTAAAGGTGATGCCGGTACCGGTGGAGCTAAGGGTGATGCTGGTGATCAAGGTCCTGAAGGTCCTCAAGGTCTTAAGGGAGATGCTGGTGTTCAAGGTGTTAAGGGAGATGCTGGTAATAATGGTGCAACTGGTGCTCAAGGTCCTCAAGGTATTAAGGGAGATGCTGGTGTTCAAGGTCTTAAAGGTGATACTGGTGATCAAGGTGTACAGGGTCCACAAGGTGATGTAGGTAGTCAAGGTATTCAAGGTATTAAAGGTGATGCTGGAGCTGCTGGTGCTAAGGGAGACCAAGGTATTAAGGGTGATTTAGGTAATACTGGTGCTCAAGGTCCTGAAGGTCCACAAGGTCTTAAGGGAGATACAGGTGTAGAGGGTCCTACAGGTCCTCAAGGTTTACAGGGTCTTAAGGGTGATACTGGTAACCAAGGTTCCCAAGGTATCCAAGGTTTAACTGGTGGAAAAGGAGATAAAGGTGATGCAGGTAATGTAGGACCAGAAGGTCCTACTGGTCCATTAGGACCTAAGGGAGACCAAGGCGATACAGGTTTACAAGGTCCACAGGGTCTTCAAGGTGTATCTGGTAATGATGGTGCTAAAGGTACTAAAGGAGATCAGGGTGATCAAGGTCTACAAGGTATTCAAGGTCCTAGTGGTCCATCTGGATCTCAAGGACTTAAGGGAGATCAAGGTTTAAAGGGTGATACGGGTGTTGAAGGTTCTCAAGGTCCTCAAGGACTTAAGGGTGATACTGGTGATGTAGGTTCTCAAGGTATTCAAGGTCTTAAAGGAGATCAAGGTAATCAAGGTGTCCAAGGTCTTAAAGGAGATGCTGGTAATGATGGTTCTAATGGTACTTCTGGAGCTAAGGGAGATCAAGGAGACCAAGGTATACAGGGTCCTCAGGGTCTTAAGGGTGATACAGGTAATGTAGGTGCTCAAGGTATTCAAGGACCTGATGGTCCTCAAGGTCTTCAAGGTCTTAAAGGAGATTCCGGTAACCAAGGTTCAAAAGGAGATAAAGGAGAGAGAGGAGAAGCATTTAAAGTTGATAGATTTAATGTAACATTAACTAATGCTGAAATAGATACAATTACCGCAGCATCTGGAGGTTCTACATCAGATTATTATGTATTTGTTGTATCATCAGATAATCGTAATAATTCTCGTAAAAAACCTAATCTTATGACCCATACACAAAGTAATAGTATTGATATCCCCGATGATTTAAATGGTCATGTAATGGCCTGGGATGGTACAAATTTCTATTCTTATGGTCAATTTACAGGTCAACAAGGACCTACAGGCCCCACAGGACCTACAGGTCCTTCTGGTCCAGGAGGTGCTTTAGGTCCTCAAGGTCCTAAAGGTGACCAAGGATTACAGGGTTTACAAGGTCTTAAAGGAGATGAAGGTTCTCAAGGTATCCAAGGTCTTCAAGGTACAAAGGGTGACCAAGGAGATCAAGGATTACAAGGTGTCCAAGGACTTAAAGGTGATACCGGTGCTGGTGGAGTTAAGGGTGATACTGGTGCTGAGGGCCCTACTGGTCCACAAGGTTTACCTGGAGCATTGGGTGCACAAGGTATCCAAGGTCTTAAGGGAGATACCGGTGCTGGTGGAGCTAAGGGAGATCAAGGAGACCAAGGTATACAGGGTCCTCAGGGTCTTAAAGGAGATCAAGGTGATACAGGTCCTACTGGTGCCGTAGGACCTAAAGGTAATGCTGGTAATAATGGTTCTAATGGAGTTAAAGGAGATCAAGGAGATCAAGGTATACAGGGTCCACAAGGTGTTCAAGGTCTTAAGGGTGATACCGGTGCTGGTGGAGCTAAGGGTGATACTGGTGCTGAGGGTCCTACAGGTCCACAAGGACTTAAGGGTGATATCGGTGACACTGGTCCTCAAGGTGGTCAAGGACCTCAAGGTCTTAAGGGTGATGGTGGAGATACTGGCGCGGAAGGTCCTACAGGTCCACAAGGACCTCAAGGTCTTAAGGGAAATACTGGTTCACAAGGTGTTAAGGGTGACCAAGGTATTCAAGGACCAACAGGTTTAACAGGTGCAAAAGGTAATACTGGTGATGCTGGTGCTGAAGGACCACAAGGTGTTCAAGGTGTTAAGGGAGACCAAGGTGTAAAAGGTAATACTGGTTCTGCTGGTGCTACTGGTGCAACAGGTCCACAAGGACCAACTGGTGCAGAGGGTCCTACTGGTCCTAAAGGATCAAAGGGTGATGCTGGTGACCAAGGTTTAAAGGGTGATACCGGTGCTGCTGGCGCTGCTGGCGCTAAGGGAGATCAAGGTATCCAAGGACCTACAGGTGCTGCTGGCGCTAAGGGTGATCAAGGTGATACAGGTGGTGTTGGTGCACAAGGTCCACAGGGTCTTAAGGGTGATGCTGGTTCTAATGGTGCTGCCGGTCCTGCTGGTCCTGCTGGTCCAAGTGGTCCAAGTGGACCTGGTGGTGCTGCGGGTGCTAAGGGTGATACAGGAGGAGCTGGTCCTGCTGGTCCTGCGGGTGCTAAGGGTGATACTGGTGGAACTGGTCCTGCTGGTCCTGCCGGTGCTAAGGGAGATAAAGGTAATACAGGTAGTATAGGTCCTGCCGGTCCTACTGGTGCTAAGGGTAATACTGGTTCACAAGGACCTGCTGGTCCTGCTGGTGCTAAGGGTGATGCTGGTGGAAGTGGTCCTGCTGGTCCTGCTGGTCCTACTGGTGGAAGTGGTCCTGCTGGTCCTGCTGGTCCTAAGGGTAATACTGGTTCTACTGGTCCTCAAGGTCCTCAAGGTCTTCAAGGACCTGCCGGTCCTGCTGGTAGTACAGTATATCTACCAGGCGGTGGATCTGGTGGAGGTAATGTTGACCCTTCAGGTCCAAGTGGTGGATCTGGTGGTTGTTTCTTACAAGGAACTATGATTACCATGTCTGATGGTAGCTTGAAAGCAATTGAACACGTAGTTAAAGGTGATAAGGTTAAATCATGGAAAAAAACTGGTATGATAGATGAATCTGTTTCTGGATGGTATGAGTGGGAAACTGATAAAGTTGATGATGGTGAACATCTTGATTCTACAGTTATGGTTTCAAAAGTTAACACATACATGCATTATCATACCTTAAAATTATCTAATGGTAAAGATATGAAAGTAACATGGGAACATCCACTTTTAGTTAAACAAAATAACAAATGGAGTTTCAAGCAAGTTAGAGATATTAAAGTTGACGATAAATTGAAAGCAGAAGATGGTTCAGAAGTCAATATTGATAGTAATGAAATGACTTGGGAACCTATTGTTACATTTAACTTGGATGTTGAAGAAACCGATACTTATTATGCTGAAGGAATATTGGCACACAATGTTGATCATACAAAACAAGAAGATCAGTTACAACTATTGGCTTCTGATAATGGAGTTACTATACCTGATGGTGAAACTGCAACTAATTTCTTCTTCGGAGGTATGGGTGGAATGGATCAAAAAATCAGATTCTAAACAAACAAAATTAAATTTTTAGCTTAATATTTTATCTATTAATATCATATAATGGCAACTTACAAATTATATGATATCGGAACAGTAAGTGACAACACTTACATGTACAAAGGTGTATACAGAGTCGGTACACAATTATCTTCCGTCGCAAGTTATGAATTGCTTATTGTTAGATTTAACTTATCTGACGGATCAATTGACCCAAATTATGGTCAACAACAACAGGGTGCATTTCGTGCACATTTTCAAATTAAGCCGAATACTTTTCCATTAGATTTAAGTAGATTATGTCCAGGTATAATGTTTGATGCAGATGGAAATCTTACTTTTGCCGGAATTGCATGGATGTCTGGATTAGCAAGACATGGTTTTTTTATTGCAAAATTAGATAGTAATGGATCTCTAACTAATTATGGTTCAGGAAACTATGGTATTTCAGTAGGTGGATTTGATACAAATATATATTCTTGTACAAAAGAATTACTTGTTGATAAATCAAACAATTGTATTTTTGGTGCTTCAACAAGAGAATATACAGGAGATGTTACTAGTCCATCGTATATATCAAGAAGGAATTCTAATGGAGATACTGATAATAATTTTGGTAGTTCTGGAAAAGTAGAAATTTTACAAGCAGAATTTACTCCACAAATAACATCATTAACTTTTGATAATTATGGTAATTATTATGTAGGTTATAATGCTTTAAAAAATGATGGTGCTGTTTTTGGAAACTCATATATTAAATCTTATAACTATAGTGGTGGTGAAAATACTTATTTTTCTACAAATGGAAAGATTAAGGTAGATGCGGGTGCAAATTTTGCTGCTGAAGCACCACAGGATTTAGGTTCAATTGTTAGAGATCAATATTTAGATGATGTAAAAGTATTTTTAACCATGAATGGTGGAGACGGTACTACAACATTAACAGATCCAGTTGGTGGACAAACTATTAGATTTAATGGTTCTGCAACAATTTCAACAGATAATAAAAAATTTGGCGCTAGTAGTTTAAGATTAGATGGTACTAATAATAGTTATTTATCTGTTGGTACCAACAATATTCCTAGTGATATTCCTCTAGCTAATAAAGATTTCTGTATTGAAGCTATGCTTTATTTAGATGCTGTAGATGATGGAAGACGCATTTTAAGTTTAGGAGGAAATACTGATACTACAGGATTGTTAATAGAATCATTAAATAGTGGTGACAATCTTAATTCATTAAGAGTTATGATGGGTTCTCAAACTACAAATACAAATGTGGTCAATCTTGTAGCAAAAAATTCATTGGTAGAGAAAACATGGCAACATTTTGCTTATGCTAGAAAAGACAATAATGTCTACTTGTATGTAGATGGTGAATTAAAAGCAGCAGCATATTATAATGGTGAAGTTAATTTAGGAAATGCTGCTGGATCAGGATTAAGATTAGGATCTGATCAAAATGGTGATAATGGTATGATTGGTAATATTGATGACTTCAGACTTACTATTGGAAACAGTAGATACTTTAATACATTTAAAGTACCAGAATACCAAATCTCTAATGTAGGGAAAAGTAGTGATGTAAAATTACTTTTACATTTTGAAGGTGATAATAATTCTAAAACTATAACTGATCGTGGTGTTAGTAAAATTTCAAACAGTTCTTGTATAGGAAATGCTGAAATATCAAGTGATAAACACAAATTCGGTGGCACTTCATTAAAACTTGATGGAACTAACAGTTTAGTTGAAGTTCCTGATAGTAAGATTAATTGGCCAACAACTTTCTATACTAATCCTTTTACAATTGAAGGTCACTTTAATTTTAGTAATAATACTGCTTCACAAATGTTGTTTAAAAAGAATAATAGTTTATCTTTGTTGTACACTAATAATAATAGACTTAAACTTCGTTTAACTAACACATCTAGTTCTGCAACAGAATATGAGCAATCATTTACACCATCTTTAAATAGATGGTATCATATTGCTTTAGTTAAAAGTGGTGTAAATGTAACTCTTTATGTTGATGGTCAAAAATTAATTGTAGCTACATTTTTATCAAACTTAAGTGATGGTGGTGCTTCTTCTCCTTGGGATTTTGGTGGAAATCGTGCTGGTAGTGCGGATTATTTCAACGGACATATTGATGAAGTGAGAATTGTATCCAGTGCTGTTTATACTGACGTATTTACACCTGATCATCATCAATTCTACCCAACACAAGAACATGTTATCACTGCTAATGATAACTATCAAGATCAAAATAAATTATTACTTCATTTTGAAGAAGCTAATGGTTCTAATTTAGTAGATTCTAGCAATAATGACACAGCAGTTACATTGCAAAATGGAACATTAAATAGTGATAATGCTCGTTTTGGTAGCAAATCTCTATATGTTCCTGCTAGTGGTAAAGGGACTAATATAGCTGGACTAATATCTAATGCTACTGATATTGGTAGTGGTAATATTGATTTTACTATTGAGATGTATATTAAACTTAATCAAATAAAAAATAATGCTGTTTTATTTACAACTGATCATGCTACAGATCAACATTTGAGTATTACATTAAAAAATAATGGTGCTAGTCAAACCATTGAAGCTCTTCTTCAACATGGAAGTGGAGTAGGAGCTCATATTTATACAATCGGTGCAACAGATATTAGTAGTCTAAATAATGATGGCAACTGGCATCATTTAGCATTAGTAAGAAAAAGTCAGGAGGTCAAATTATACATTGATGGTGTTAATATATCTAACACTCTTCAGAATGTTGGAAACACAATCAATGGGCCTTTTATACTTGGAAAAGATCTAGATGGATATATTGATGAACTTAGAATTACTGATGGTGTAGCCAGATATTCTGGTAATTTCACACCTCAAACTAGTGCTTTTGGTAGTGAACCAGTACCAGTTCCAGAACCACAATATAAAACAGTAGATTACAGTAAATCAGAACTATTGTTACGTTTTGATGATCTTTCATCTAATTCTAATGCTAATCCTCTTGATAGTTCTACCAATAATAGAACTGTTACATCTGTAGATACAACGGGTAGTGGAGGTAGAAATACTAATATTAGTAAATATGGAGGACAAAGTTGGCATTTTAATGCTGGTACAAACGATCGTAAATACTTAGAAGTCACATCTACAGATTTTAATTTTGGTACAGATGAATTTTGTGTTGAATTATGGTATTATCCTACTGCAATGGTTGGTCCATTATCACAAAAACTTATGTGTAATAATCATCTTCAAGTAGTAAATAATAATGTAACTACAGGATTTTTATTAGGTGTCAATGGTGATAATAAATTATTTTGTGATACAGCAAATACCATAGCAGGTTCATTGGTTATGAATAATGATATGAGTAGTTATGTGAACAAATGGAATCATATTGCTGTTACAAGAGATAATACTTATGGTTCATTTGGTATATTAAGAATGTTTTTAAATGGCGATGAAGTAGCTAATACTGTTCTACTACAAAGTCATTCAGTTACTAATAACTCTCCTGTAAGAATTGGTGGTTATGCTACGGCTGGTAGTAATTATAATGATCATACTAGAGGATATATTGATGCTGTTCATATAAGAAAATCAACATCTGTTTACACGTCTAATTTTCGCCCTTCAGCTTATAGTTTTGGTAAAGCACCAGTTAATTACACCGAACCAACTCCTTACTTTAATGCTAAATCTGAATTAGCATATATGTTACCTAAAACTCAAACTTCTTCTTTCTTAGCTGTAGCCAAGAAAACTAATAGTGATAATACTACTTATGCTGAAGTATTGAATATTAAACATGATGGTCAATATTTGGATACTTGGGGAAGCAATGGAAAACTTGCATTAACCGTACCAGGATATTCATATATAAATCCTGAAACGATGTGGATGGATAGAGAGTTGCATTTATATGTTGGTGGATCAGCACAAAAGCTTTCTAATGGATTAAAAGATGGTGTTGTTTGGAAAATCATGCCATCCGGTGTATTAGACGCTACATTTGGAGATAGCGGTGTAGATATTAAAAATAACACTACTTTAGACGAATCTATTACATCATTGTATAATGATTATAGTAATAACAAGATGATTTACACTTCATTATATACTGGTGACACTGGTGTTTTCACTAATGCACCTATGTTACAGTTTGATAATTACAACTTTGGAGGAGATCTTAACTTCTTGAGTTCTTATGAATATATTACTAAGGAAACAACTCCAAATGAAGGTCTCAACAGAGTATTGCAAGATATGGGTCTTACAAATGCTGCTCATATTAAGATGCCAGCTACTATGTTTAACACATTATTAGGTACTTATAATGAAACAACTAACAGTTTCCCAGTTACAGATATTACATTAAATGTAGATCAATCAGCAAATGATAATATTACAGTCGTTAGTGGTGGTCTTATTAAAGATTTCTGGAATTACTTTATCGCTAAGATTGAAACTATTATACCAGCTAATAAACGTAATCTTTGGGATGATGCTCCTACAGGTGCAAATGGTTATACCAATGACAAATTACAAACTTTCTTCAGAGATGTAGGTCTAGGAACTCTTACAGTACCAAAGGTTAATGATGTTATTAGAGAATATGAAGCTAATACTAATTCATTGTTCCCTCATCGTGTGCAAACAAATGGTGGTCCTTATCATAGACGTGTTGGATTTGTAGCTGGAGATAAAGCAGGAATTAATGCTGGTGTTCAGATTACATTCCAAACTACTATTTCAGCAGAAACAGGTGGCACACCAACCGATACTGTTATTAGTGAAACAAGAACATTTAATGTTCTTTTAGAATTGGAATAAATTTCAAATAATTGAAATAATATAAATCAATATTATTATTTATAATAATATGGATCTAACAAATACACAGACTAATCAGTGGAAATTACAATTTGACGGAGGCTCAAGAGGAAATCCTGGTGTAGGTGGAGCAGGAGCAGTACTCTATAAAAATGACCAAGAAGAATGGAGTAAAACATTTTATTTAGGAGATAATGTTACTAATAATCAAGCTGAATATAAAGGATTAATTGGTGGTTTGAAACATGTTTCAACATTAGATTTACCAAATTTATTAGTAGAAGGAGATTCAAATTTAGTTATTAATCAAGTATCTGGAACATGGAGAGTGAAAAATGATGGCTTGAAAATATTACATGATGAAGTACAAGAATTTATTAACAAAATTAAAGATATTAGATTTCAACATATTCCTCGCAATGAAAATAAAAGAGCAGATCAATTAGCAAATGAAGCTATGGATAAAAAACAAGATGTTAATAATATTATGTCTAGTTGGGTTCATACAGAACCTAAAATTGAGAGAAAACCTCAATTTACAGATGATATTGAATTTACACCATCACAACAAAAAGCTATTGACAAATATATTAATAAAGAAAACATATTTATCACTGGACCTGGTGGATCAGGTAAATCTGCTGTTATTAGAAAAATTGTTGAGCATGCCGATAAAACAGGAGTAAGATATCAAGTATGTGGTCTTACAGGTTGTGCATCTGTTCTTCTTAAATGCGGTGCTAAGACTCTTCATTCATGGAGTGGAATAGGTTTAGGAAAAGGAGCCATTGAAATTGTA
>MDSV01068567.1_pt1 | contig 19518 bp, 22 predicted proteins | sample 810851 | NCBI WGS metagenome assembly MDSV01 (sample SAMN05326640, study PRJNA326480) | marine metagenome | isolation source: seawater | place: Atlantic Ocean: North East | collected 2012 | reverse complement strand
TTATGAATTGCCATAATGGAGAAAAATATCTTCATGAATCTATATCGTCAGTAATAAAACAAACCTATAAAAATTGGGAATTAATATTTTTTGATAATCAATCAATCGATAAATCAAAAAATATTGCACTTTCTTTTAATGATAAAAGAATTAAATATTTTAAGTCAAAATATGTAAACTTAGGAATAGCAAGAAAAAAAGCTATGGGTTTATGTAAAGGTGAATATTTAGCTTTTTTAGATTGTGACGATCTTTGGCATAAAGATAAATTAAAAGATCAGCTAAATGTAATGAAAAGACATACTAATGTAGGTTTGTGCTTCTCAAACTCTATTTTTTTTAAAAAAAATTATAGAAGAAAACTTTATAGTAAAAAACCATACGACGGATATATATTTGAAAATTTATTAAGAAAATATTTCATTAGTTTTGACACAGTTTTTATAAATTTGAAAAAATTGAAAAAGTTTAATTTAAATTTTGATGAAAGATTTACCATAACTCATGATCTCGATTTATTGACTAGATTTAGTATGAAATCAGAATTTAAATATATTGATAAAGTTTTGTCGTATTGGAGAATTCATGGAACAAGCTTCAGTAAAAATAAAATTTCAGTTATTAATAATGAAAAAAAATTATTTCTTAAAAAGTTAAATAAAATTTTAAAAAATAAAAAACATAAAAATAATTATATTAATCTATTTAAAAGAAATTTAGAGGAAACTAAAATGGAGGAGTATATTTCAAAAGGAAATACAAAAAAAATTCATCAATTTGTTTTTAAAGGAAATAATTTTAATTTTAAAAATTTTATAATTTTTTTGTTAATGTTTATCCCTGCTGGAAAAAATCTTATTATGAGTATGAAAAAATCATAAAAAATGAGTAGATTGCTTAACTTTTACAACGGAAGATCTGCAATGAGTTATGGGTTAGATCTACTTAAAATTAGAGAAAATAGCAAAATTTTATTACCTGAAATAATATGTGATGTTGCGGTAAAAGTTTTTACTAAGAAAAATTTAAAAATTCAATTTTATAAACTAAATAAAAATTTTGAGCCAAATTGGTCACAATTAGAAAATTTAAATTGTAAAAATGTTTCAGCGATACTTATGGTTCATTTTTTTGGATATCCTCAAAATTTTACTAAATTTTTAAATTTTACGAAAAGAAAAAAAATTTTTTTAATTGAAGATAACTGTCACTCTTTACCAATTAAGTATAGAAATAGAGTGCTCGGTAAAATAGGAGATATAGGAATAGATTCGCCTAGAAAAATTATAAATGAATTATATTCAGGTGGAAGATTATTTGTGAACTTCAATCAAAAACTTAATAAAATTAAGCTTGATTATTTTGAATTAAAAAAAAAAGATATAATTAAAAAAAAATTAAAAGAAAATTTTAAAACTATCTATTCAATTTACAAATTTAAAGGAAATAGACCTAACTTTGAGTCTCCTTATTTATACTCTGATCAAGATAATGATTTTAAAGTAAAAAAAATCGACAAAAAGTCATTAAATATGATTAAAAAAATCAATTTTAAACATGAAGTCATTCAAAGAAAAAATATATATCTGAAAATAGATAGGTTTGTAAAATCTAACAATATGAAACCTATTTTTAAGTTAAAAAAAAATATTATTCCGATGTATTATGTTGCTCAAACTAGGAATTTGAAACATACAAAAAAAATATTTGATTGGGGTTGGAAAAATAAAATTCAAATAGTTTCATGGCCAAGCTTTTATAAAAAATTTAAAATATCTAAAGAACTAAAAAGTAGGTGGGAAAAGTATATTTGTATACCTTTAAATCAACAATTTCCTAAAAAATATGGCAAGAGAATTTAAAATTAGATATTTTGAAAAATTTGATGATGATCTAGAAAAAATTTGGACTGATTTAGAAGAAAATTCTGATATTACTTTTTTTCAAACCTTTAAATGGCAAAAATATTGGTATGAAGAGTGTGGTGGAAACATAAAAATCATTATTGTTCTTATATATGAAAACAATAAACTAATATCAATCTTACCCTTTAACATAAAAAAAAAATAATTTTTAAAATACTTAATTGGAACGGTTTTCCTTTTTCAGATTATAATAAACCAATAATAAGGAAAAAATATTTTTTTAATAATGAGGATTATAAAAATATTTTTTTGAATATTAGGAATAAATACAGTTTTAATGCTTTACACTTTGTAAACAATATTGATAAAAATTTTATTAAAAATAAAAATTTTAAAAATAATATATCTTATAAATTAAAATTATCTGATCTAACCAGTTTTCAATTAGTATATGATAGACTGAGAAAAAAAATAAAATACGAAGAAAATAGATTAAAAAAAGATAGCAAATTTGAACTGAACCTTGATCCTAATCAACAACAAAAAAAAGAAATTTTAGATTTTTTTGTTTTACAAAAATATAAACAACTCGATAGAACTAATGGGTGGAATTATTTAAAAATAGCAAGGTATAAAAATTACATCTTAAAAATGATAAATTTAAATGAAAGTTGCATAAATTATAGTTTTTTAAAAATAAATGAAAAAATAATTGCATGTCATATTGGCTATAACTATAAAAACACCTTCTTTTATATTTTTCCAACCTATGATATTAAATTCAAAAAATATTCACCTGGAAATATTTTACTATTTAAATTATTAGAATTTTGTAAAAATAATAATATATCTTGTTTTGATTTAACTATTGGTTATGAAAATTATAAAAGTAAAATAAATAATTTATGTGAGGATATGTACGAAGTTATTGACAGTAATGGATTAACAGGATTAGTTTATAAATATCTGATAATATTTAAAACAGTTTTGAAAAAATATAATTATTTATTAAGAAAATACTTTAAGTAAAATAAATCCCAATTTGCGAGAAAATGATCTCTTTTTAAACTAAAGATATTACTATTATTTATATTCATTTTTCCTCTAATGGTTGTAGAGAAACTTTTGTATCCTACATCACGGGCAATTTTTGGATCTCTTAAAGTTAAAAAATTTCCTAAAGGTGGTGCAAAATGATTACAAACAACTGATAGTTTATTTTCAATATCTATTTTAGAATTTTTTATTTCGAAAAAACTTTCCTCATAAGTTAAACTAGAAATTACTTTATGATTTACGGAATGTGACCCAATTGTAAATAATTTTTCTGATAGAATTTCTCTACAATCAACCCAATTTAAAAATTCTATACTAATATTATTGTTATTAAAAAAAGTTTTACCACTGTCTTTTCTACTGTTATCAATAAAACTTGTTGGTAAAAAAAAGGTAGCTGGAGTATTAAGACTCAGGAGTATTTCGGTCACATTTTCAAATATGTTTTTGAAACCATCATCAAATGACAAACAAAAATACATATCTTTATTTTGTAATCCTTCATTAATTATTTTAATCGAATCATCATAGGAAATAAAATCTCCATAATTCTTCAAAAATTTAATTTGTCTTTGAAAATTTTTTGTCTCATCATTAAAAACATGATGATAAAATGGATAGAATATATTGCCTTGTTTTAAATTTAGATTTTTTTTTGAAAGCAACTTAATAAAATAATATTTTAATATATTCTTAATTTTTTTTTCTGTACTTTCAATTTTGCTAAGTTCTTCAAATGAATTAATGAACGTCATCTTTTACCTATAAGTTTGTTAAGATGATACAAAGTACTATATATTTCAGTAGCCATTTTAGATTTAGGTTGAATATTTAAACTATTAATTAATTTATTATTAAAATTATAATTAATTTTTGTTTTTTTTATTTTATTTTGGAAAATAAATTGTGGTCTTTGTATTTTTAATTTTGAAGTCTTTTCCATTATTATTTGAATAATTTTATCAAGTGAAATCGTATTATTTGAGGTATAATTTATTATTACAGGTAGTTTACGTTTTGTATTTATTATAAATTTAATAAATTTTAAAAAATCATTAATAGAAATATAATTTCTCTTTTGAAATTTATTTGATCTAACATGAATTTTTTCACCTTTTACTGATTTTAAACAAAATTGGTTTATAGCTAAATTAAACATATTATTTGTAAAATTAATTTTTCCATTATTTTGAACTCCATATACATTAGCAATTCTAATTATATGGAAATTCTTATTACTATAAAATTCTTTTAATATTATATTTTCGCATAATATATTTCTAATTCCATAATTACTTAAAGAGCATAAATTTTCAGTAATATTTATTTTTTTTTTATATTTATTTTCATATACATGTATACTTGAGAAATAAATTATTTTTGATTTTCTATTTTTATACTTAATTATATTTTTAACCTCATTGTAGAAATATTCTGTATATTTTATTAATTCCTTTTCAGAATTCTCTTGGGTTGGTCCATTTGATAAAAAAATAACATCAGCACTTTTAATATTTAAAATTAATTTTTTTTTATTAAAAATATTTATTGTTTGAAAAAATTTTTTTTCTCTATTATTCTTTCTAGAAACTATTGTAATTTCATTATTTTTCTTAAAATAATAAGCTATATTTGAACCTAAATAACCAGTGCCACCAAAAATTAATATTTTCAAAATTTAATTCCAATTAAAAGGTATATAATCATTCTTATAATTTAATGTAATCATCTTACATTTTTTATGCTTAAAATTTAAAGCATTTACAATAATATTTTCATCAGTAAGGCCTTCAAAACCATACCAAACGTCTTTTGGTATAAATATTTTAGAGTATTTCATTGATGATCCAAGTAAATATTTTTTAATATATTTTTTCTTTAATCTGTCATCAAAAATTATAAATTTAATTTTTCCTTTAATTACATATAAAAATTGATTTGAGGTAATATTTTTTTTCCAGGCTTTTACATTTTTTCTTTTAATAAAAGAAAAATAAACTTCTGAAATTTTCGGAAAATTTTTATTTATCTCTAAATATTTTAGCACGTTTCCTTTTTTGTTTACTTTAATATCTTTTTCAAAAACTTTAATTTTTTCCATCACTAATCCATGGATTATTTTGATTTTGTGCTGTTTTAATATATTTCTTTATTTGATCAACTGAATACTCGTAAATATTACCTTTTTTAAGATAATAATATTTGTACCATGAAATTGTGTTTTCAATAGTTTGATTAAAATTGTAAACTGGTTTCCATCGAGTTAACTTGAATATTTTATTACAATTCAGTTTTAGAAGTTTTGCCTCCTTGTTTGTTTTATCTTTATTGATTTGAAATTTTAAATTTATGAAATCTTTTTTAACTAATTTAATTAAATGAATTACAGTTTTATTTACATTCTTTCTTGGGCCTATATTAAAACTTTCAAAGTTAATTTTTTTATCTTTTTTAAGCAAAATTGAACCAAGATAAAGGTATGCTCCTATTGGCTCAAGCACAAATTGCCATGGTCTAGTAGAAAAAGGATTTCTTATTTTTAGTATTTTTGACTTAGACCATCTCTTAATTAAATCAGGAATAATTCTATCCTTGGACCAATCTCCTCCCCCCACAACATTTCCTGCTCTTGTAACGCAAATTTTGATTTTTTTTCTATTTGCAAAAGATTTTAGATACATATTAATTATTATTTCAGCACAACTTTTTGAGGCACTATAAGGATCGGTTCCCATTATAATATCATTCTCATTATATCCTCTTTCTATCTCTAAATTTTTATAAACTTTATCACTAGTAATAAATACCATTGCTTTTAAATTTTTGCTTTTTTCACTAGCCATCAGCATATTCAATGTCCCAATACTATTAGTTTGAAAAGTTTCTATAGGATTAAGATAAGATTTTTTAACTAAAGCCTGAGCTGCAAGATGGAAAATAATCTCTGGTTGAAAACTTTTTACCGCCTTAGAAATTTCATTGATATCATAAATATCACCATAATATGATTTAACCTTTTTATTTAATTTTAAAATTTTATATAAATATGGATTTGTTTTATAACTATTTGAAAACCCACAAACTTTTGCACCCAATAATACTAACCACAAAGTTAACCAACTTCCTTTAAATCCGGTATGACCAGTTACCAAAACTTTTTTATTTTTATATATATTGTTAAATAAATTTATTATAGCCACTTTGTTTTTTTATTTTTCCAAATTTTATTTAAAAGCTTTTTATCTCTTAAAGTATCCATGCATTGCCAAAAACCATTATACTTATAAGCAACTAGTTGTTTTTTTTTTGTTAGTTTTTTCATGGTTTCTCTTTCTAACATAGAATTCTTTTTGGGTAAAAATTCAAAAATTTTTTTGCTAAATACAAAAAATCCACCGTTTATCCACCCGCTATTTATTTGATTTTTTTCATCAAAATTTGAAACGAAGTTATTATTTATTGTCAATTCTCCAAATCTTGCTGGTGGTCTTACAGCTGTAACAGTTGCGACCTTTTTAGCTTTTTTATGGAACGAAATAAGGTTTTTTATGTTTAATTTACTAACACCATCACCATAAGTAAGTAAAAAAAAATCATCATTTACTAGATAATCTTTCAATAATTCAATTCTTTTTGCGGTTAGAGTTTTTAGCCCAGTATCAACAAACTTTATATTCCAGTTGTTGTTTATCTTAGAATTCTTAAAATATCTGATTATATATTTATGTTTATATCCCAATGCTAAGATAAAATTTTTAAAACCATATTTTGAATAAATTTTCATAATGTGAAGTAAAATAGGATCTTTTCCAATTTTTATCATAGGTTTAGGCTTTAAACTTGTCTCCTCAGACAATCTACTACCAAGGCCACCGCACAAAATTACTACTTTTATATCCTTAAATTTAATCATTACAATATTGCAAAATATCAGAAAATTTTTTTATTTTTCTGCATTTTTTTACTTTTCCATAGCCATAGCTAGCAAAAATAAAATTCACTTTTGCTCGGTTAGCTGTAGTAAAATCACTTATCATATCTCCCACATAAGTAACGGCTTTGGGGTGAACTGAATATTTTTTAATTATTTTAATTATTTGATCTGGATGAGGTTTACCTCTTAAATTTTTCGTTGGACACTCAATGAAATCAAATAACTTTTTGATCCTAAATTTATTTAATATTTTAATTGTACGATTTTTATCTTTTGAAGTTAATATACCTATTTTAAAATCCATTTTTTTAATTTTTATTAAATTTTTTTTTACTTCTGGATAAAGTTTAATTTTATGAAAGTTTTTTATAGAACCAAGTCTAAATGATTTTTCTATAGATTTCTGATTTTTTTTAATTTCAAGCTTATTTAAAATATTTACAAATGGTGTACCTATGTTTTCAAAATATTTTGAAAATGAAACATTTAAATTATTTTGCTTTCTCGAATAATTCCAAGCATACCGCATATTAATTTTTGAATTAATTAAAACTCCATCTAAATCAAAAATAAATATTTTTTTTTTCATAAATTAGTTAATAAATATTTTAATATTTTTTTTATTTATTTTTTCAAATAGATTGCTTATTTTTACATTACGAAACTTCCCTTTTTTACTTAAAAAATAATTCACTGCTTTTAATAATTGAAATTTATTTTCACAAATTCTGAAGATATCATTTGAAATTTTTAAATTTTTTAAAATTTGTTTATCATAACCATTATCTATTGGAACTATTAATTGGCAACCATAGGATAAACTTTCTAATACAGTAGTAGAAGCTCCACTACAAGCAGATATTTTGGAGTTGCTAGCTAAATAAGAAAACTTATTCTCTAGAAATTCAATATTATCTGGAAGATCAATTATATTTTTACTGAAATTTAATCTAGGATGCTTTTTTACATAAATTTTTAAACTTGGTAATTGTTTAGCAACATAAGAAAATTTTTTTAACAAATTGATATCAGTTTCTAATTTATTACCTTCCAAAAATACAACAATTTTATATTTTTTTTTTGATTTTATTTTAATTTGAAATAAGTCTTGAGATCTTAAAGCCGGTGATAAAATAAAAACATTTTTTTTTTTTATAAATTTAGATCTCTCATTAATTAACGATTTATTTATCACTGCGATTTTTTTTGGAATCAATTTAAGTTTATACTCATAACTTGTGGGACAAAGTGAGTGATACATCGGCGCATTTGTCATAGCTTGATAGCCAATTTGTTCTGCTTTTTTATAATTCAACCTAAATCCATAATTCCACCCCTTATCGACAGATTGATTTTCAAACCAGTTAATGATTTTTTTAATATCAATTTTATTTTGTTTCAACTTTTCTGAAAATAAGTAATTGCTCAAAGATATAAAGATTGAATTATAATCTAAATTATATTTAATTTCTTTGTATATAATACTGCTACAATCTATTTTGTTGTATTTTAAATATTTTTTATAAAATTTTTTTTTTCTCGAAAGATGATTGATGCAAAATAATAAATCTTTAAAATTTAAAAAATGTTCCTTTAACAAAAATTTATTAGTATCTAATTTTTTTATTATTTTTATAAAGCTAAAAAAATCACTATAAATATTTGTTGGTACAAAAAAAATATTTTTTCTTGGCTTAATATATTTTTTATAAAGATTTCCATAAAAATCAGTTTCTTGTTTTTTTTCATCTCTTATAAAAGTATCAATAAGCGTTATATTCTTAAAATTATAATCATTTTTTTTTTAGAAAAAATTATTGTTAAAAAATATGATTTTAAAAAAAGAATTATGGAATTTATATTTCTTAGAAAAAAAAAACTGAAATATATAAACTTTTTCTTAGGAATTATAATACATTTTTTATTTATTATTTTAATATTACTATTAATGGTTCTTTTTAAAAAAATTGAATCAACATAAATTATTCTTGGCAATTTTTTTTTTCTTATTAAAGCTTTAATTGTTAATATTAAACAAAGTGATTTATATAATGAACTCGAATAAGGATTTCTACTTAATGGATTAGTTACCCACCAATCAATATCATTTTGATGTTTTAAAGATATTGAAGATAGCCAATTATGAAATTTTTTTTCTTCTTTAAGATAAAATTTTAAAAATATTTTCTTTATTGGTGTTGGATATTCCTCATAATCAATTGTAGTATCCCAAATAAAATCTGATTTTTTTTCATTTTTCATTAATTATTTGAATTTGATTTTGTCCAATAATTTAAAAAAATACTTTAAATTGTTTTTATTAGTTGTGGTTAAATTTATATATTTATCAAAAGGATAGCTATATCTATAATTTATAAGTATATTTTTTTTTTCAAGATATTTACCTACTTGTATAGTTTGATCTTTGCTATCAAGTAAAGCTGTGACTGAATTTCCAAATTTTCCATATGATTTAATATTTCTTTTTTTAAACTCTTTATGAGCATATGATCTAGCATTTATTATTTGTTCAATCTTAGGATAAATATACTTCTTCGGTCTGTTTAATTGCATGCTAGCTTTTCTTATATTGTATTCAGGTAATTCAATAGCTAATCTAACGGTATTAATTTCATTAATAATTTTTTCTTGTGCAAACGCAAACGCAACTCTTAACCCTGGCGAGCCTGGAATTTTTGATAAAGATTTTAATATAATTAGGTTGTCATATTTTTTTATAAAATTTAGAAAAGATAATTTATTATTAGTCAAATAAACTTCATCCAACAAAACGAAGATTTTTCTTTTTTTGCAAACATCTAAAATATATTTTAATTTATTTTTTCCCAAAAAATTTTCAAATGGATGAGAAGGATTGACTAATATTAAAAAATCAATTTTTTTATTTTGTAAATTTGATTTAATAAATTTTTTATCAAAATAATTAACATCATTAGGATAATTCAAAAATTCATACTTTTTAAAATTAAATAAATCTGAGTAATATTGATACATAAAAAAATTACTTGGATTAAACAATAACGTTTTTTTACTTTTTAAAAACATTAATAAGAAAATATCTTTAATTATCGACTCACCTCCTCCTCCTAAATAAATTAAATTTTTACTTATATTAAAAAATTTAGAAACAGATTTTATTAATGGAGTTATATCGGGATAATAATTTTCATAATCATAATTTTTTTTTTTATAGGAAGATCCAAATTCAGCTCTATTTAATCTTAAAAATTTAGCTGGGTTTGGAGAAGGCTTACGGATTCTTTTGAAAATTTGAAATTTTTTCATTTAAGAAATTGCATTTAACCTTTGCATCAAGATTTTCTTTTCAAACTTTTTTCTATAATCTCTATTAAAAGTTCTTATTTTTAATTTATTTGCACGCTCAAAATGTTCTGTTGTTGAAACATCATACAAAAGAATTTTTCTATCCTGTGAAGAGATATTATGAGAAGAACCATGTATCAGTTTACTATGAAAAAATAAACAAGAACCTTTTTTTGCAGTAATTGACAAAGGTTTGAATTTTAAAGATAATTTATCAAGCAAGTTTGGATGAATAAAATATTTATGAAGAGAATTTATATTTAAAAAAGATTTATGTTTATATAACTTTTTGTGAGATCCGGGAAAAATCCACAACCCACCATTTAAATGACTATGATCATCAATAAAAACCATACAATTAAGCATCTTACTAGATTGGAAACCAAGTTCTCTCCAATAAATAAAATCTTGATGGAAATATTCTACTGAACCATTCCACCTTTGTTTCAAATTTGATTTTGCATTCCAAACTGAAACAGAGCTTGTTTTTAAAAGTTTTTTAGAAAACTCTTGAAACCAGTTTTTTTCCTCTATAATTTTATTTAAACCTTTTTCTTTATGCAGCGAGTGAATTAAAGATTTCTTTACACCTGGTTCAGTAACTCCTCTTGAACTTTTCTGTATCTTTTCTAATTTTTTAAGAACTTTTCTAATGTCCTGTAATTCATTATTCTTTAAAACATTATTAACTAAAAGATAACCTGACTTTTCAAAAGATTTAAGATCTTTTTTTGATATTATTTTTTTCATTTACTCTCCGCCAGAAATATTAATTACCGAACCGGTAAGTAATTTATTTTTATCATTGCATAAAAATAAAATATAATCAGAAACTTCCTTTATAGTTGCCATCCTTTTCAGCGGGATTAGGCTTATTCTATTTTTCATATTTTTACCTTTTAGATTTTTATGAATTTTTGTATCAGTAACTCCTATTTGTAAAGTATTTATAATTATATTTTTTGAATATAGAGATTTATAATAACTTGGAAAAAATTCATTATTAAATTTAGATAGAGAATACGCAAAAGAATTTAGTCCACCACCAAATTTAGTACCAATACTTGAAGTAAGTAAAATTCTTCCATATTTTCTTTTTTTCATACCTTTTAAAAGAACTTTGATTAATAAAATATTGGAAAGGAAATTTGCATTAAAATGATTGTAAATGTCAGAAGAATTAAAATTTTTAAAACTTACACTTTTTAAATAACCAGTAAGACTAACAAATGCATCGAATTTAGAAAATTTATAGCTATTTTTTTTTAAAAATTTTTCAAAGTTTACGATATTTGTTAAATCAAATTTTAATAAACTTAAATTTTTATTTTTAAATTTTTTTTTTTTAAATGTATTTTTAGAATTATAGTGTGCGGTAACATTCCAACCTTCATTTAAAAAATTTTCAACAACTTGAATTCCAATATCTGAACTTGCACCTAATATTAAAATATTTTTCATAAATTATTTAAGTTTTTGCCATGCCAAAACATGGTTTGACCCGATTAAATCACCTTTTACATCACATACATCACAAGGACTAAAATTTCTATTTGCATTAGATAGATTTAATCTAGACTTAATAGCATTTTCAGACATCCATATTTCCATAATTGAACTTTTATTCAAATTTCCAAGAATATTTTTTTTATCCCAATCATGAGAACACATCAACACATCTCCATTATAATCAATAAAAAAATTATAGGATGGATAATTACAAGACTGTTTTAGAGTATATTTTGGGTTTTCAATTTTATGTTCTGCATTTTGCATTGTCCCTCCTCTATTGCTCATTGTAATTCCGTAGTCTTGATCAGGAGGCAAATATCTATTTCTTATTACATAGTTCTCTTTTTGCAAATCTGCATCTTTACAAAGTTTTTCGAATTTTAACATATCTTCAGGACCATCATAAACACTAATTAATATTGTGGATAATCCAGATTCAAATAATTTTTTTAATCTATTTAGATTAAGCACATCTCCATTTGTAATTAATTCAATCTTTGCGTTAGGTAAATATCTTCTGGTCCTCTCTATATTTTCATAACAAGCCTTGTTTAATAATGGCTCGTTAAATCCCGAATAAACAACAATTCCACTATAATCTAATTTGGATAATTCTTTACATATTTTCTGATGTAATTTTTTTGAAATAAATTCCTTTTTATCAAATTTTTTAATCCAGTCATTATTACTTCTTGGACAAAAAGAACATGATCTATTACAAGTCCCAGAATCACTTATCTCAACCACTGAAGGCAAAGGAATTTTAGTTCCTTTAAAATATTGCAAACTTTTTTTTACAATCTCAGATTTTCTGAAAATATTTTTATCAAAATATTTTATTTTAGCTTCCATTAATTTATCTATAACAAATTCATTTATTCTTTAGTATTTAATTCTTATTTTATATCAATACTTTTTTCTAATAGGGTTCGAGGGCATTATATTAATTGCTTTTAATAAATCATCATTGACATCTACTGAAAAACTCGTCCCTTTAGAAATAAATGTTCCAATATTTAGATCATTTTCCAATGCTCTGAGTAGTTCGATCCCCTCGATTTTTTCTAAATAACCCATTTTTTCTTTAGCAAATTTTGCTAATGCTTTTGGTAAAAAAGAAACAATAGATAAATCTTTAAAATAAATTGGTTTTTTGTTTTTAAAATCAAATGGGATTAACGATCTACTAAAATATAAAATTTTTCCAGATTTGTTAAAAACGACTTTTACTAGATTTTTGCTTGAAGAATTATATTTTGATACCATTGAAGGAACAACAATATCAAATTGTTTATTTTTAAGATGAAAATCAACAACTTTATCAATATCTTTTGGATCTACCAAAGGTTCGTCGCCTTGAATATCAATTATTAATTTTGCATTAAATTTTTTTGCCACTTCTGCTATTCTTTCTGTTCCATTTTTATGTTTGGTTGATGTTAATATTGCATTACCATCATATTTTTCAACTACATCCAAAATTTTTTTACTATCAGTACAAACAAGAATTTTATCTAATCTCTTTGATAACATGGCTCTTTTTAAAGTATGGACTATAATTGGAAGTCCATCAATTTCTAAGAGAGGTTTATTTTTTAATCTAGTTGAGTTAAGTCTAGAAGGTATTAATCCTAATATCATATTTATCTATGTAGAGAATTGAAACTATATAATCAATATAAAAATTAAATATTTTTTTTTCTTAAATAATCAAGAAATATATCCCAAATAAATTTTTCTTTTGTATTTTTTGATTTATCACAAAGAGATATGTACCTTTCTGCAACTTTTTTTCCTATAGGCTTAAATATTTTATTAGATTTTTTGAAAATATGATTATTAATGTTTATAACATTTTTATTAAAAATTTTTGCACTAAAATAAATTTGTTCATCATACCAATTATTTTTAATTTCATCTAAAGTTATAAACAACAAAGGTTTATTAAATTTTAAAGCAAAGAAAATACTGCTACTTTTATGAAGTATTACCAATTTTGAATTTTTAACCAAACTTGCAGTTCGAAAGAAATAAAATTTTCTGTTTTTTAAAAATTTTTTTAATATTTTCCTATTTGATTTCGGTGCAGCTGCAAATTTTATTTTTAAATTATAGTTTTTTTCAAAATCATAAAAAAACTTATTTAGAACTTTAAAATATTCTTTACTTTTTATAGGTGGTTCACATTTATGATAGACATAGTCTGGATGCATAGAGATTGAGCTATCTAGAAACACCGCATAATTTTCTCTTTTTTTTTTTTTATTTTTTATTTTTAAATACTCATCATAATCCCAACTATGAATGTTAATTATATTTTTAATATTTCGATTTAAATTTTTTTTATAAAAATCACCACCAACTAGTGCAAAATCTGGTAAAAAATTTCTATTCAAAAAATTGAAAAAATTATTTTTTAATTTAAATAAAATTGAACCTTGCTTTTTTTTATTAAAATTATCTAAAATTCTTTGTATTAAGTTTTTTTTCTTCAAAGGGAAATAACCATTGTAAATTTTAGCAATTTGAATGTTATTTCTTTTTAAAAATTTTCTTACCTCCCAAGCTTTCCTTGTAGATCCAAGAAAATCAAAAACAATTGAATTGTTATTTCTAAAAAAAAATTTTTTTGTATTATGTAGATCTGAAAAATATAATAAATCTTTAAAATTAAAGTTTAAATTATAATTTAAATCTGGCTTAATATATTTTGATAAATTAATTACCTTTACTTTATAATTTTTTTTTAATTTTTGTATATTAAACCTTAGGTAATCTCTTTTAGTAAAAATATTATCAGTTATAAAGATTATACTTTTCATAAAATTTCATTTATTAACAATTTATAAAAAAGATTTTGCTTTTTCTAAATCATATATTGTGTCAATGTCTAAAGAGTATTTTTCAGAATTAATTACTGAAATATTAAATTTTTTAGGAATAAATGTTTTTTTTTTAAATAAATCTTTTTTTCTAATCATATATAAATTTCCATTAGTAAAATAATGATTGTTTATTTTTTTGACCATTTTTATTTGTTTTTTTGAGCTAAAAATAATCTTATTTTTTAAATTAATAGGGGAAATTTTGCTTACTGTTATAGTTGGTAAATTATTTTTATTAAATATTTTCAAAGTTTTATTATAAATACTCATAGATCTAAAAGGCGAAGTTGGTTGCAATAATACTATTGTAGTAACTTTTACTTTCATTAACTTTTCAAACAAATTAACAGCGTGAATTGTTGCATCTTCAGAGGTTGCTTTATTTGATGACAATTTTTTTGGTCTAAGAGATGGGCAAATTATATTATATTTTTTTGCAATTTTTTTAATTCTTAATGAATCTGTTGACATGAATATGTTATATTTTTTCTCAACTTTTAATGCAAATTCTATCGATCTTTCAACTAAATTTTTTTTTCCTATCTTTAAAATATTTTTGTTTTTAAGTCTTTTTGAATTTTTTCTAGCTGTGATAATGATTAAATTTGTCATTATTAATTTATCTTATTTTTATAAACGAGGTTAATTATTTATGATTATAAAATTTTTTAGCATTATGGTTTACTTTTTTGTTGATATTTAAATATTTAATTATTTCTTTTATTCCATTTTTTAATGTAATGGTTTTTTTAAAACCTATTTTCTGAATTTTAGAAAAATTCACTCTATAATTTCTTTTATCAAAGTGATCTTTTTCAATAAATTTATAGTTTTTGTATCTTGGTAAACATTCTAAAATTTTATTTATTATTTGTCTTTTTGTAAAATTTTCATCGCTAAACCCACAATTATAAATATTAATTCGTCTCATTTTATTTAAATTTTTTAAAAGTTTTATAATTACGATATTTAAATCTCTTAGATTTAGATATGGTCTCCAGGTATCAGCATGATAAATATCTAATTTTTTATTCAATGCACATTTTAGTGTAAATTCATTTATAGTTAAGTCATATCTCATTCTAGGTGAAACTCCATATAATGTTGAAATTCTTAAAATAATTTTTTTTATACTCGATTTATCATTTATTAAAAATTTCTCAAAATCTACTTTTGTTTTTGCATAGAGTGACAAAGGCTTTAAAGAAGATGTTTCTTTTAATAGTTTTGAATTACTGCTCATTCCATAATTACTGCATGTTGAAAAAAAAATAAAATTTTTTATTTTATATTTTTTAACTAATTTATAAAATTTCTTAGATCCTATTAAATTTGTTTTCACTGTTAAATTTGGGTTATTTTTACTTGCAGGATCACCAACTATTGCTGCTAAATGTATTACAACATCAAATTTTTTCTTTAAAAATAAAATTTTAAAAAACTCAGTATCTAAAATATTTTTTTTATAAAACTCAAAATTTTTATATTTATTAAATATTTTTAATTGACTATTGTCGAACATAACAAGGTCAACAACCACAACATCAAATCCTTTTGACAATAGATATTTTGTTAATGAACTTCCAACAAAGCCTAAACCACCTGTAATTAGTATTTTCATATTTTTTTATGCATTATTTTCTTAATTAATGTAAAAATTTTTTTATTGTTAAAGTCGTAATCAATAAAATGATTACAAAAGTTATTTTTATAATTTCTCCAAAGACTTATATTTGCATTTATCAAATTTTGCATTAATCTTTTGAATTCTTTGTTTGTTAAGCTATTAGTCCAAAATGGTCCTTTTTTTTTAATGTTTTCTGGAGATCCAAAAAAATAATTAAAATTCTTTATTTTTCCCCTGATGCTAAATGAAACAGTTCTTTTTAATCTTGATAAGCTCTCATAACCTAACGTAGAATTTATATAAACAATATGACTTGCATTAATTAAATTAAAATGCCCACTGGTGTATTTTCTTTTATAAAATTTAGTAATTTTAGGACCTCTATATTTCCATTTTTGAGAATTAAGAATAGAATTATAAAATTCAACTTCTTTATATCTGGTTTTTAAATTTTTAGATGAACCAATTATCTCAAGTTTATAATCAATTTTTTTACAAAAATTAAATAGCTTAGGTAACAATTTATATTCTGAGCTATAGTATTTATCATAATTAATTGTTTCTCCAGTATTTAAAGTAAAATTATTATTAAATGGCTCTCTATATTCAGAAATAAAAGTAATAGTTTTTTTTAGGTTAAAATTTTTTTTCTTAAAAAAATTATTTCTATAATTTCCAACAACGTAAAAATTACCTCTAATTTTTTTTTTAAGTTGTTTTTTAATACTCTCTCCAAAAAGTAAAATATAATCACAATTAGCGTATTTAATTTTAGATATGAGATTAATTGTTATTCTGTGAATTAAGCTACTTTGTAGAAAAAATTTTTGAGACTTTTTCTTTAAATTTAATTCAAAAAAAAGAACCATATTATCGCTAGAATTTAAAATTAATTCTGGATCTACTAGTTCTATATATTTTTCAAAATAAATTTTTTTATTAATTTTAAAATTTGTCAAAAAAGCTAAAATAAAAACAAGCAAATTTATTCTTTTTAAACTTGTATCGATAATACTTATTTTTTTATTAAATAAGATCATTAATACATCTGATCCTCTTTCATCAAATATAATAATTTTTTGTTTTACAGGGAAAGAAAAATCAAATTTACTATCAATTATTAATTGTAATAATTTATAAAGTTTTAACATGATTAATTTAAATTTATTTTATTTTTTTATAATCATCTATTCTTCCGACATCACTCCAATCTTCATGTAAAGCATAAGCCATTACTTTTAAATTTCTTTTTTTTACTTTTTTAATCAATTGAGTCATATCAATTTTTTGATTATATTTTATTAAAGAACAAATTTTATTACTCAAAATATATACACCTGCATTAATATTGTTTTGAGTAATTGGTTTTTCTTTGATTTTAACTACGTTTAAATCGTTAGTTACAACTATCCCATATGGATTTTGAGTTTGGTAAGGAAATACAGCTAAAGTAAAATCTGATTTATTTTTATTATGAAAATTTAACATTTTAGAATAATTTATTTCAGATATAACGTCTCCGTTAGTAACTATAATAGCATTTAAATTTTTTTTTTTTAAATAAGCTAATGAACCCGCTGTTCCTAATTTTTTTTTTTCATATATGTAATTTATTTTTACTCCAAGCAAGGATCCGTCTAAAAAGTAATCCTGTATCATTTTTCCTAAATATTTAATAGATATTAAAAAATTTTTGAAACCTTGTTTTTTTGCTCTTTCAATGATGTGTTGCAACATAGGTTTGCCTCTTACTTTTAATAAAGGTTTTGGGCAGTTGTTTGTATATGGTTTTAATCTTTGGCCTCGACCACCTGCGAATATAAAAAAAATATTGTCTTTTTTTTTAATCTTTTCGCTATAATGTTTACTTATTGAATAAATATCTATTAACCTAAATTTTTTATCAACGAGTGGTAAATGATTTATATGTTTTTCATTCATTAATTTTACAGCATAAGTTTGTGAAATTTTTTCATTAGTAGTGTGTGGATTAAAATTTAATACTTTTGAAACTGAGTCTGATAACTTATATCCTTTAAGAATTCCTCTTCTTATATCTCCATCAGTTATTGTTCCAATCAACTTTTTGTTCTTATCTAAGACAAGAACTATTTGATTACCACTTTTATTTAATGATAAAATTGCTTCTTTAATTTTGGAATTTTTTTTTATAGATATTCTAGAAATTTTTTTCAATATCATAGTTTAATCATTTCATCTTCTTCAAAATTAAATTTAGATTTTTTATTAATTAATTTTTTTATTAACATTGGAGAAATACCATTTCCTGGCCTTTTAATTACAAGATTTTTATAAGTAAATTTTTCACCTCTAATAATTTTTTTAGAGGCAAAAATTGACTTTCTTACTGCAATCTTATTTTTTAATTCACCTTTGGTTGCTATTTTTTTACTATCGCCCATAGATTTATTGATAATTTTTATTCCTTTAACCAAGTTATACAACTCTCTGGGGGAAAGACTGGCTTTATGATCTGGTCCAGGCAATTTTTTATCTAAGGTAAAATGTTTTTCAATTATAGATGCACCTAGAGCAGTAGCGGCTAATGATACTTCTATGCCACTTGTATGGTCTGAATATCCAATATCAACATTAAATTTTTTTTTCATAAATTTAATAGCATTTAAATTTATTTCATCAAATTTTGCTGGGTAATTAGTATTACAATGTAATACGGTTATATTTTTTTTATTAATTTTTTTTGTTAAAATTTTTAATGCAGTATCAATTTCTTTAATGTTAGAAATACCTGTTGAAAGAATAACTTTTCTTCTAGTTTTTGAAATTTTTTCTAGTAAAGTCAAATTATTAATATCTCCAGAAGCAATCTTGATATAATCTAAATTGAATTTTTTATAATGTTTTAAACTTTCTAAATCAGAAAAAGTTGTTAGATACTTTATTTTTTTTTTTTTACAATATTTTTTTAGAAACAAATGTTCCTCTATACTCAACTCAAGTTTTTTAACCATTTCAAGTGCGCTCTCATTTTTATTTGTATTTAATTTTGCGTATTGTGCTTTAGGTGAGTTTTTAGAAAATATTAATTCTGATTTAAAAGTTTGAAATTTTACGTAATCTGCTTTGGCATAAGATGCCACATCAATCAATTTTTTAGCTAATTTGAGTGAGCCGTTATGATTTACACCAGCTTCAGCAATTATAATAGTTTGATTATTTTTTTTCATTTAATTTAAATCTGTAAAATATTTTTGACTACTAATATTCCAAAATTTTTTACTTTTAAGAATATTAATAAATTTTTGAAAACTT
>MDSV01142331.1_pt1 | contig 19522 bp, 20 predicted proteins | sample 810851 | NCBI WGS metagenome assembly MDSV01 (sample SAMN05326640, study PRJNA326480) | marine metagenome | isolation source: seawater | place: Atlantic Ocean: North East | collected 2012 | reverse complement strand
TTTTTTCATTAATTCATCAGGATTGTCAGATTTTAAAAGTGATTCTCCAATAAGAAAATTTTTAATTCCGGTTTTTTCGTAAATATATTTAGCATCATCTGCAGTTTTAATTCCGCTTTCAGAAATAATAGGGCCTTTGTGTGTTTTAATAACTTCAAAAATAGAAATTGTATTATTTAAAGAAACTTCAAGTGTTTTCAAATTCCTATTGTTAATTCCAATTAATGCCTTATCATATTTTAAAGCAATTTCAGCTTCTTTTTGATCGTGTACCTCAACTATAATAGATAAATTATGCCTCAATGCCTCAGAATAGATTTCATCAACTTGGCTTTCTTGAAGAGCGGCAATTATAATTAAAATACAATCAGATCCATAGCTCTTGGATAAAGCAACTTGATAAGGGTCAATGAAAAAATCTTTTGCCAAAATAGGTATTTTAAATTTTCTTTTAATGTCTTGAATGTACTCTAATTTACCCAAAAAATATTTTTCTTCAGTTAATACTGAGAGACAAGTCGTACCATTATCAATATACATTTTTGCTATATCTAAATGACTAAAATTCTCCACAAGGATTCCAGCAGACGGGCTAGATTTTTTTATTTCTGAAATTAACGATACACCTTGATTTTTTTGAATTGCTTCTTTGAAATTAAAAAAATTTTGTTCTTTAATATTTTTTTCTAAAACATCTAAAGACTTTTCATTTTTAATATTTTTTACAGATTGTTTTTTTTCCTCAATAATTTTTTCTAAAATATTTGGCATTAATTTGATTGAATTTTAGTTAAGTGTTGAAAAACATTTCCTGAATGTAAGTGTTTAGTAGCTTTTTCAAAAGCAGTTTTATAATCAACTTCTTTACCTGAAACGATCAATCCAGCAGCAACATTAAGAGCTACGGATTGAGAGAATTCGTTGTTTTTTCCCTTGTATATTTCTATAATTTTTTCAGAATTATATGCTGCATTTTTTCCTTTTAAACTTTCTTTATTTGTAGAATTAATACCTAAAGATTTTGGATCAATTTTAAATTCTTTAATCTCACCATTTTTAAGTTCAACCACATTTGTTTCAGAAAACGGTGAAATTTCATCCATACCGTCATCACTATGAACTACGTACGCATGTATTACACCATTTTCTTTTAATGCTTCTGCAAATGGCTTCATCCATTTTTTATCAAAAACTCCTATTACTTGTCTTTTAACTTGCGCTGGGCTGCTTAAAGGTCCAATCAAATTAAAGATTGTTTTTTTCCCCATTTTTTTTCTAGCTGGCCCCACAAATTTCATAGCAGAATGGTAGTTAGGAGCGAACATAAAACAAAAATTGAATTTTTTAATACTTTCTTCAGCTTCATTAGGTTTTAAGTTAATATTTATTTTAAGAGCTTCTAATACATCAGCAGAACCACAGTTCGAAGAAACTGCTTTATTACCGTGTTTAGCAACTTTAATTCCCATGCTAGCTAAAACAATTGCTGCTGCAGTAGAAATATTTAAAGAGTTTTGTCCGTCTCCACCTGTTCCACAAGTATCAATAGTATTTTGATCAGCTTTAACTTTTGTAGCTTTACTTCTTAAAACAAATATTCCTCCAGCTAATTCATCTTTTGTTTCCCCTTTTTTTAGAAGAGATTCTAAAATTTCTATAATTGATTTTTCATCATAAATACCTTCCATAAGCTCATTAAAAAGAACTTTACTTTCCTCAAATGAAAGGTTTAAACCTTTGCTCAAATTTTCTTTAATATTAGACATATTAATTATTTATAAAGTTTTTTATTAATTTCATACCCACTTTAGTATTTATACTCTCAGGATGAAATTGAAAGCCATGAATATTATAATTTTTATGCATTAACCCCATAATTGTTTTGTTTCTAGTTTCAGCTGTAATTAAAAGCATTTTAGGGAATTTTTTTTGATCAACTACTAAACTATGATATCTAGTTGCTTCAAAGTTATTTTGAATATTGTTAAATAAACCCTTTCTTGAGTGTATAATTTTACTTGTCTTCCCGTGCATCAAATTTTTTGCATTAATAATTTTGCCTCCAAAAGATTGACCTATTATTTGATGACCCAAACAAACACCAAGAATAGGGATTCTTTTATGCACATCTTTAACAATTTTAAGACAATTACCAGCTTGATCTGGGTTTCCAGGGCCAGGGGATATAACGATTTTATCGTATTTTTTTTTAAAAATAGTTCTACTATCTATTTTATCGTTTCTTACTACATCCACATTTCTTCTAATTTTTGAAATGTAATGAAACAAATTGTAAGTAAAGCTGTCATAATTATCTATTAATAAAATTTTCATTTAATCTACTGCCCTCATTAAAGCTTTAGCTTTATTTACAGTTTCAACATACTCTTTTTCAGGTTTGCTATCTGCAACAATCCCTGCACCTGCTTGAACATAAAATTTATCATCTTTTATAAGTGCTGTTCTCAAAGCTATACAAGTATCGAACTCATCGTTTGGCGTGAAGTAACCAATGCCACCTGCATATAATTTTCTTTTGTTTTTTTCAAGTTCATCAATTATTTCCATTGCTCTAATTTTTGGTGCACCACTTACAGTTCCTGCAGGAAAACCAGATAGAAGCGTCTCAAAAACAGAGTTTTTATTGTTAAACTTTCCAATCACATTAGAAACAATATGCATAACATGGGAATATTTTTCTATCTTAAATTTTTCAGTAACTTTGACAGTATTGATTTTGGATACTTTTCCAACATCGTTTCTCCCAAGATCCAAAAGCATGAGATGCTCAGCTAATTCTTTTTTATCTTTAAGCAGATCTGACATATATTTTTTATCTTGTTTTTGATTTTTTCCTCTCGGTCTTGTACCAGCAATCGGTCTTATCGTAACTTCACCTTTTCTAAGTCTAACTAAAATTTCTGGACTACTTCCTAAAACTTTAAAATCATCGTAATTAAAATAGAACATAAAAGGAGAAGGATTTGATTTTCTTAGGTGGTTATATATTTCTATTGGTCTTTTATTTATTTTTCTTTCAAATCTTTGACTTAAGACAACTTGAAAGATATCTCCTTTTTTAATGTATTGCTTTGCTTTTGTTACTAGAGATTTAAATTTTTGCTTAGAAATGTTTGATTTTATTAAATTTCTATTTGTTTTGAAGGTAAATTGGCTTGGTAATTTTATATTTTCAAAATTTTCATACAACTCAAACTTTTTAAGAATTGAGTCGTAAGTGTCCTTATAATTTTTAATTTTTATGTCAGAATAAACGTTTTCAATGTAATGAATTTTTTTCTTAAAATTGTCATAAATGATCAAGTTTTTTGGACGAGACAGTCTTACATCTGGAATATGTAAATCATCCTTGCATTTATTTGGTATCTTCTCGATATACCGAATTATGTCATACGAAAAATAACCAACTAACATTGAAGCCATTGATGGTAATTGTTTTGGTATTTTAATTTTAAAGTTTTTAATAAGTTGATTTAAATAGTTTAAAGGATTAGTTTTAATTTTTGTCCTTTTACCATTGGTATTTAATGTAACAACGTTATTATTGAAATCCCATATTTTGTCAGGATTAAGACCAATTATTGTGTATCTCCCTCTATTTGTACCTTTTTCAACAGACTCAAAAATAAAACTATTTTTTTCAGCTAAGAGAAATTTATATAAATTTTCAATTTTATAATAATTTTTACAACTTAAAGTTCGGAATAAAATTTGATGTTTTTTTTTAGAATGTCTTTTTTTGAAATCGCTAAGGCTAATATTTATACGCATTAAAATGAATTTTTAACTCTCTCAATAGTTCTTTGGTTTAAATCAACTTTGTATTTTATATTCAGATTATTATCATGAGATGCATAAATCTTATTTATCAAATTTAAACGAGCTTTAGCCTCATACTTTTCGTATTCATTACTGCCTTTTTTAAGTTCTTTATAATCAGTTTTAAGAGCTAAAATTAAAAAACTTTTTGTAAGAGTGTTGTTGGTTACAAGATCTATTTCACCATCCTTTGTTAAAAAAATTCTCTTAATCACACCTTCAGAAAAAATATCATTTTGTTTTAAACTTGAGATTTTATAATTTTTTAATTCTAAATTATTCTCCCGAGTAAACTTGAGAAGATTTTTACTGTTTAAAACATCCATACTTAAATCTCTAATTATTGAAGAATTTGTTTCTATTTTATTTTTAAAATTTAATTGAGCTAATAATGCTTCTTGAACTTCCGGGTCATTAATAGCTTTATTTTTTTTTTCTATTTCTATTATTTCAGCAAGATAATACTTACTATCAACATTAATAATTTCTGGTGATTGAATTGAATTTAAATTGTAAATTTTTGCAAATAAATTATCAGATAAATCGTTAATTTTATTTTTGTCTAAATCCTCTTTTTTTGAGTTAATTTTATTAAACCTAACAATTTCCAAATTATGACTTTGCATAGTCTCTTCAAATGATTGACCATCTAAAACGTTATTTTCTATTATATCTAATTGTTTAAAAAAATTTTCATTATAATCACTGGCCCCGATAATTTTCTCAGGCGCGATTTCTGCGAAACGAATTGATTTTAATTCTCTAAAAAAAAATCGTTTATTTTTTTCATAAAGTTTATTTATATTTTCTGCTGAGGGTTTATTTCTTGCATGATATTTTTCTAAATCAACATATTGAATTGTTTTTGATTGATTTTCTTTTCTATATTCTTTGTTGATTAAAGCTTCAGGTATAACTAAACCTCCTGATAAAAAACTCAAAAACTGCCTTCTTTTTTCTTGCTCAGCTATATTAGCTTCAAATTGCGGCGCTGTAATACCGCTTTTAATAAGAAATTTTTCGTACTCAGTTCTTGAAAATTTATTATCTTTGAAAAACAATTTATCATTTTTAATTATATTTCTCAGAGAATTATCGTTTACTGAAATTCTGAGTTTTTGTATTTCTAAAGCCATCACTTTTTTTCCGATATATTCTGACAAAATTTTTTCAATTAAATCTGTATTAGGCATATTCTTTATTTGTTCCTCATTAAGATTAAGCCTTCTTAAATATTCTACAAATTCTTGTGTACTTACCTTCTCATTATCGATGGAAGCTATTATGTTTTGGTTTCCACCTCTGAATACATCTCCCATCCCCCAAAAGACAAATGGAAGTATAATAATACCTACCAAAAGTTTTACAAAAAATGACTTTGAAAATTTACCTATTGAAGTTGCCATTATAATAATTTATTAAGTTTTTAAAATTATACACCTATAAATTAAATTTTATATTAAGGCAAATAATGAGATATTTTATCGGAAACTGGAAAATGTTTGGTATTCCAAAATCTATCACTATTATTGATAAAATTAATTTATTTTATAAAAAAGATAAAAATAAAGCAAAATATAGAGTAATTATAACACCTCCCTATACTTTAATAGAGAGCTATTCAAAGTATTTCAGAAACAAGAAGATATCAATAGGCTCACAAAATTGTTACCACAAAGATCAATTTTCATCTAATACGGCTTCGATCAGTCCTTACATGATTAAAAGTGTGGGTGCAAAATACACATTAATAGGACACTCTGATAACAGAGCAGAGGGGGATAATGACAAGATGCTCAAAGAAAAAGTCAAGTTTGCTTTAAATAATAATTTAAAAATAGTTTTTTGTATCGGTGAGAATAAATTAGAAAAAAAAAATAAGAAAACATTACCTACTCTTAAAAAGCAACTAATAAAAGTCTTAGATAAAAAGTTAAATAAAAATAATATTATAGTTGCTTATGAACCTATTTGGTCTATAGGAACAGGAAAAATACCAACCCCACAAGATTTAAAAAAAACAATTATTCATATTAAAAAAGTATTGGAAAATATATTTAAAAAAACTAGCCCACCTGTTCTTTATGGTGGCTCTGTCGATGATCAAAGCGTTAAAAATTTTAAAGAAATAAAGGAAATAGATGGTTTTCTTATTGGTGGGGCATCTAAATCTCCAAAGAAATTTATTGATATAATAAAAAATTACTATAGATAGTCTTCATGGAAAATTTACTAATACTTATCAATATTATTCTTGCAGTTGTGTTAATCATAGTCATTTTGCTACAAAGATCTGAAGGTGGAGCCTTAGGCTTGGGTGTTTCACAAGATAATTTCACGTCAGCAAGATCAGTTGGAACTTTTCTTACTAAATTTACTAGTATTATTGCAACATTATTCATCATTTGTAGTATTGCTATTGTTGCAATATCAAGAGATGAAATTCGTGAAACACAATCAGTTTTGGAAAAAGAAGAGGAAGAAAATCCTAATTTACCAAAAATACCTCAGTCCAAGTAATTAAAACTTTGTAATTGTCTATTAATGAAGTATAACATACTTCCATGGCGCGATATATATTCGTAACTGGCGGCGTGGTTTCATCTTTAGGAAAAGGATTATCTTCTGCATCATTAGCATACTTATTACAATCGAGAGGCTATAAAGTAAGGATCAGAAAGCTCGATCCATATTTGAACGTTGATCCTGGAACAATGAGTCCGTTTCAACATGGTGAGGTTTTCGTTACCGATGATGGTGCTGAAACTGATCTAGATCTAGGTCATTACGAGAGATTTTCAGGAATTTTAGCAAAAAAATCCGATAATATTACAACAGGAAAAATTTACAGCGACGTATTAAAAAGAGAGAGACAAGGTAAATACTTAGGTAAGACGGTTCAAGTCATTCCGCACATTACAAATAGAATAAAAGAATTTATTAAAAATGATGCAGTTAAAGAGGATTTTGTTATTTGTGAAATTGGTGGGACCGTAGGAGATATTGAAAGTCTTCCTTTTTTAGAAGCGATAAGACAATTTTCAAATGAAATAGGACGAAAAAATACTTTGTTTATTCATCTCACTTTAGTTCCTTACATGAGAGCCTCAGATGAAATAAAAACTAAACCAACACAGCATTCAGTCAAAGAACTTAGAAGCATCGGAATTCAACCCGACATAATAATTTGTAGATCCGAAATGACCATTCCTATTGACCAAAGAAAAAAAATCTCATTATTTTGCAACGTAGGAATCGAAGATGTAATAGAAACCGTTGATGTAAAAACTATTTATGAGGCCCCAATAAGTTTTAATAAAGAAAAATTAGACGAGCGGGTACTTAAATACTTCAAGATTAAGTCTAGAAAAAAAGTAAACCTTTTACCTTGGAGGAAAATTACTAAGTTAGTTTTAAATGCAAAAAGTAAAGTAAATATTGCGATAATCGGAAAATATGTTGAGCTTAAAGATGCATATAAATCATTGGACGAAGCTTTAACGCACGGAGGAATAGCAAATAATTTAAAAGTTGATTTAGTTAGAATTGAGTCTGATTATTTAAAACCTAGTGAAATTAATAAAAAATTAAAAAGTGTTTCTGGAATTTTAATACCTGGAGGATTTGGCAAAAGAGGTACGGAAGGAAAAATAGCAGCAATAAATTATGCTAGAAAAAATAAAATTCCTTTTTTAGGTATTTGCTTTGGAATGCAGATGGCGGTGATAGAATTTGCAAGAAATAAATTGAATATAAAAAATGCTACTTCAAGTGAATTTGGTCCTTCAAAAGCTTCTGTAGTAGGCCTTATGAGTGAATGGACAAAAGATGGTAAATTGATGAAAGGAACTGATAAAGATTTAGGTGGTACTATGCGTTTAGGTAGTTTTGAAGCTAGACTTAAAAAAGACACAAAAATAAGCAAAATTTATAACACATTAAAAATATATGAAAGACACCGTCACAGATATGAAGTTAATATTAATTATAGAGAGCGTTTTGAAAACAAAGGAATGATTTTTTCAGGATTATCCCCAGACAACAAATTACCTGAGATTATTGAGTTAAAAGATCACCCATGGTTTATTGGTGTTCAGTTTCATCCTGAATTTAAATCTAGACCTTTAGTACCACATCCTTTATTCTCGTCATTTATAAAGGCTGCAAAATCAATTCAAAAAAATGATTAATCATAAAGTAAAATGCTCTAATTTCGAGATAGCTAACAACAAACCATTTACATTAATTGCTGGACCCTGTCAGTTAGAAAATGAGGAACACGCAGTTAAGATTTCTACTGAGTTAAAAAAAATTACAAGTGAATTGGGTATTAATCTCATTTATAAAACATCTTTTGATAAAGCCAATAGAACAAGTTTAAAAGGTAAAAGAGGTTTAGGCTTAGAAAAATCGCTTCCGATTTTTGACAAAATCAGAAATGATATTGGTCTACCAGTTTTAACGGATGTCCACACTGCCGAACAATGCTCAATTGTTGCTAGTCATGTAGATATTTTACAAATTCCTGCTTTTTTGTGTAGACAAACTGATTTATTAATAGCTGCAGCTAAAACAGGTAAGATTATTAATGTGAAGAAAGGGCAATTTTTAGCTCCTTGGGATATGGCCAACGTAGTTAAAAAAATTGAGGACTCTGGAAACAAAAATATATTAATAACTGAAAGAGGAGCAAGTTTTGGTTACAACACTCTTGTTTCAGATATGAGAGCTTTGCCTATAATGTCAAAATTTGGATATCCGATTGTTTTTGACGCGACACATTCAGTTCAACAGCCAGGCGGGATGGGCGAGAAAAGTGGTGGTCAAAGAGAATTTGTTCCTTACCTCGCTCGTGCAGCTATAGCCGTTGGTGTGGGAGCAATTTTTATGGAAACCCACGAAAATCCTGATAATGCCCCATCAGATGGTCCCAATATGGTTCCATTAAACCAAGTAAAAACTTTATTAAAAAAACTTTCTGAAATCGATAAAATAGTAAAATAATAATGGCAAAAATTAAAAGTATAAAAGGCAGACAAGTCTTTGATAGTAGAGGAAATCCAACAGTAGAAGCAGAAGTTTTTTTGGAAAATGATATATCTGCGTCTGCAATTTCTCCATCTGGTGCATCAACAGGCGGATTTGAAGCACATGAATTAAGAGATCAAGATGAAGATAAATTTTTAGGTAAGAGCGTGAATATTGCTGTTCAGAATATTAATAATAAAATTTCAAGCAAATTAAAAGGTTTAGACTCAGATGATCAAAAAAATATTGATAAAGTTTTGTTGGATTTGGATGGAAGTGATAATAAAACAAATTTAGGAGCTAATGCAACGCTAGCTGTTTCCCTCGCTAATTCAAAATGTTCTGCATTGTCAAACAAAAAATCTTTATTTAAACATTTAGGTAATAATTTTTCTCTGCCTGTCCCATTAATGAATATAATCAATGGGGGTGCTCATGCTGACAATGACTTAAATATTCAAGAGTTTATGATTAGACCTGACTCTGCAAAAAACTTTATGGATGCTATTGAAAAGTGTTACGTAGTGATACAAAATTTAAAAAAATTATTAAAATCTAAAAAAATGCTTACAAATGTTGGTGATGAAGGAGGTTTTGCTCCTTCGATAAATACAAATGAAGAAGCTTTAGAATTAATAGTAAATGCTATTGAAAAATCAAAATTAAATCCTGGTAAGGATATTGTTATTTGTTTAGATGTAGCTGCTAACGAATTGATTAATAGCAAAGGGGAGTATTCTATCCAATCAAATAATTTTTCATCAGTAGATGATAATATAGATTATTACAAGAAACTTACCTCAAAGTTTCCAATTAAATCAATCGAGGACCCTTTTGCGGAAGAGGATTGGCCATCGTGGAAAAAAATTACCAATGAAATCGGACATAAAGTTCAAATCGTCGGAGATGACTTATTTGTGACTAATGCGAAACGTTTAACCAAAGGCATCAAAGAAAAATCTGCGAATAGTATTTTAGTAAAACCTAACCAAATTGGTACTTTAACCGAGACTCTTGAAGTCATTTCAATAGCAAAGACTGCGAATTTTAATACGATTATTTCTCACAGATCAGGCGACACAGAAGATACATTTATTGCTGATTTGGCCTCAGCTACTATGTCCTCACAAATTAAAACAGGATCTCTAGCAAGATCAGAAAGAGTAGCAAAATACAACAGATTATTAAGGATAGAAGAAGAGCTTGGCAAGCAGGCTAAAATGGCTAGAATCTAATTGATGCGACTTAATGAGAGTTTAAAGAAAAAAAAATTTGTATTATTTAATATCTTCTTTACACTTTATATCGGTATTAATTTAATTGGTGGTGAAAGAGGACTAATCTCATATTTTGATAAAATAAAAATTTATGAGAAACTTGATAATAAAGAAAAGTTATTAACTAGCAAACTTAATGAATTAGAACTAAAAATATCTTTAGTAAAAAAAAATGATTTAGATTATTTAGATATGCTTTATAGAGAAAAATTTAGATACGGAACAAATGACGAGATAATAATAAAATTAAAATGAGCGAAAAACCTAGACACCCAGAAAAAGTAAATAAACCTTATAATCCAATTAAAAAAAAACCAGAATGGATTAGATCAAAAATAGTTGATACACAAATTTTCTTTCAAACAAAGCAAGTAGTTAATCAAAATAATTTAGTGACTGTTTGCCAAGAAGCTAACTGTCCGAATATTACTGAATGTTGGAGCAAGAAACATGCTACTTTCATGATTATGGGAGATACATGCACAAGAGCGTGTGCATTTTGTGATGTTAAAACAGGTAAACCAAATGATCTTGATATTTTTGAACCAGCAAAAATTGCTAAAGCTGTTCAAGATTTAAATTTAAAACATGTTGTAATAACTTCTGTAGATAGAGATGATTTAGACGACGGTGGATCTGAACATTTTTATAAAGTAGTGGAAGCTACAAGAGAAAAAAATCCAAAAACATCGATAGAGGTTTTAACTCCCGACTTTTTAAGAAAAGGAGAAGCCTATAGAAAAGTTTTGAAGGCAGATCTTGACGTTTTTAATCACAATATAGAAACTGTTCCCAGACTCTATACAACTGTAAGACCAGGGGCGAGATATTTTGCATCATTAGAACTGCTGAAAAATGCAAAAAAATTTAATAAAAAAGTTTTTACTAAATCTGGAATAATGGTTGGTTTAGGTGAAAATAAGGAAGAGGTTATTCAAGTCATGGATGATTTAAGATCCGCTGAGGTTGATTTCATTACTATAGGTCAATATTTACAGCCATCTCCAAAACATCATCCTCTTAACCGTTACTATCATCCTAATGAATTTAAAGAGTTCGAGCAAATAGCAAAGACAAAAGGGTTTTTACTAGTGTCTTCATCGCCTTTAACCAGATCTTCTTATCACGCGGATGAAGATTTTAGAAAATTACAGGATGCAAGAAATAAGCAGCTCGAATGTCATCCGCATCAATAAAAAAAATTATTCCTTGTAAAAAAGAACAATTAGTAGAAATGGTTCTCGATATTGAGAAATATCCAGAATTTGTTCCATGGTGCATAGAAGGCAAAATTTATGATAAAAATGAAAGCTTAGATTTAATTACTTTTAACGGGGATTTAAAAGTAGGAAAAAGTATCTTAAACGAAACTTTCACTAGTCATGTTTCTTTTTATAAAGAAAAAAATACAATTATTGTAACCAATTTAGACGGACCACTCAAACATCTAAAAAATGAGTGGAAATTTAAGGAAGTAAATAATGGCACCCAATTAGAATTTTTTATTGATTTTGAATTGAAAAATCCAATTCTAAATGGGATAATGAAGAAATCTTTTGAGCTTGGTTTAAGTAAAATTGCTAAAGCTTTCGAAGAAAGAGCAATTAAATTATACAAATAATGTTTACTATATCATCTTTACTTCTTTTGTTTATTTTAACTTTTAAATTTTTATCCTCATATATAAAAACAATCAGAACAGGTGATCCAAATGAAACTAATTTAACTTATTGGATGTTTTCTTATGATTTTAAATCTCAGAATAAAGAATGGGTTCCTGAAGATAAAAAACTATTACAAAGAAAAAGAACAAGAAATTTTTTAGTTTTTACACTTTATATTATTGCTTTTAGTATCTTTTTGTTACTAAACAGTTTTACAGCTCATCTACTTGATGTAATTGTAAATCCAGAATTTAGCTACCCTGTTTGATTAATTTTAATAGTAAATTTAACGTTTTTTTTACTGTATTTTTTTGAATAAAAATTCTTCCATTGTTTTTAAAATTATACTTATTGACGACAACCTTTTTTCCTATTTTTATTCCAATGTAGACTAAACCAACTGGTTTTTGTTTCGATCCACCCTTAGGCCCAGCTATTCCTGTTATTGAAATACATATTTTTGATTTACTAATTTTACTTAGATTATTGACCATAGCTAAACAACACTGAACACTAACAGCGCCATATTTTTTTAAAATTACCCTTGGTACTTTTAAAATACTCATTTTTGCTTGATTTGAGTATGTTACAAGGCCCATAGTGAATACTTTAGATGATCCACTCACTGATGTAATATTATTTGAAAGCAACCCTCCAGTACAAGACTCTGCAACAGCTAATTTTAATTTTTTTCTTTTTAGTATAGAAATTATTTTTTTATTTAATCTCATGAAAAAAACTTAGATTTAATTATCATAAAAATTATTAAAGTTAAGACAACATAAAATCCAGCAATAACATCATCGAAAATCACACCAAAACTATTTTTAAATTTTTTATCAAATATACTTATTGGGAAAGGCTTTTTAATATCAAAAAATCTAAATAGTATAAAAATATATAAATAAAATAGTATCGATTCATGAGGATCTTTTTCTGCTCCATGTGATATTTCATACAAGTATATCGGTATTGATTGACCAATAACCTCATCAATAACTACCTCTTTTGGATCTTTATTTTCGTTTTCTCTTATATATTCGGATATAGCAAAGAATGAGTATAAAAAAATTATAATAAGAAAAAGAAGAATTATATTACTTCTAAAATTTAAAATGTGAAAAAAGCTATAAAGAAGAATTGTTGTAATTAAAGATGTGACTGTTCCAGGAGCATATCTTATGGTTCCTAATCCAAAAAAAGTAACAAACAAATAATTTATATCTTTAATCATATTTGATCACCGAAGTAATGACTTCGCAAGCTATTGCTTTTTCTTTACCAATCACTCCTAATTTTTCAGTAGTTTTTCCCTTAATATTAATTTGATCTATAGAAATTTCACAAAATTTAGCAATATTTTTAATCATTTTATTCTTTAAATTTTTTATTTTAGGTGTTTGAGCAATAATATTAATATCAATATTATTTATTAAAAAACCCTTAGATTTAATTTCTTTTATTACCTGTTCAAGCAAAATACTTGATCTTATATTTTTAAATTTTTTACTTTTATCGGAAAACTTTTGTCCAATATCTCCCATTTTACAAGCTCCCAAAATCGCATCAGTTACAGCGTGAAGCACAGGGTCTCCATCGGAATGACCAAGTGTTCCCAGTTTTGATTTTACTCTTAATCCTGCTAAGAAAAGTTTTTTTTTAGGAACAAGTTTATGGACATCAAAACCTATACCAACATTTTGTTTAGTTTTATAAATATTCTTTAGATTTTCAAAATCTGATTTATCTGTTATTTTGAAATTATTTCTTTCCCCTTCAATAAATTTAACTTTGTTAAGATCCATATATAAAGAGATATCATCATCCTTATATTTATCAGAGTTTGTTTTATGCAAATGGTATATTTCTTTTAAATTAAATGCCTGAGGTGTTTGAGTTAAAAATAGATAATCTCTTTTTTTTTCCTACAATGTATTCTTCTTTACTCGAGTCAATTATTTGTTTTATAGCATCATTAATTTTTATTTTAGGTACAACTGCCCTAGCATTTTGCATATTCTTTATTATTAAATTTAAAAATTTTGACGAAAAATTAGGCCTAGCAACATCATGGATTAAAACTTTTGTAATTCCTCTTTGACCAATTAAATACTTAAGTGCGTTAAACGTAGATTGTTGTCTACTTTTTCCACCTCTAATTAATTTTACATTTTTTAGTTTTAATGATTTGACCCGTTTAGAGTCTTTTTTGTTATAAACAAGGATTATCTTTTTAATTTTTTTCAATTTACGTGCTTTATGTATATTGATTTCAATCAATGATTTGCCTGCAATTTTTTGATAAGGTTTGCCTATATTAGACCTAAATCTATAGCTATTACCTCCAGCAAGAACTATTAAACAAAAACTCATGGTATAAAGTTATATAATATTTATAAAGATATTTAATGTTTATTTAAGATGTTTAAGATTATTAAAAACTTTAATTGGATTATTTTGTCCTCATTTTTATGTATTTTCATGGGGATTGTAACATTTTTAACCTTTATTAATGAAGGATTTATATCTTTAAACGATCAAAATCTACAAACACTACTAATCATTGATATTTTTCTATTGTTAATTTTTTTTAGTCTAATATTCAAAAATTTTTATAGATTTTATTACACTGGAAAAAAAAATAAAAAAGGGGCCCAGACTAATTTAAAATATATTTCTTTTTTCTCTTTATTTACAGTGATACCTTCTTTAGTTGTTGCTATATTTTCATTATTCATATTTAATTTTGGTATTCAAAATTACTTTGATAAGCAAATTACAAAAGCTGTAAATAACTCTTATGATGTAGCAAAAAATTACTTAGAGGAAAGTAAAGAAAATGTTTTGTCTGACGTTATATTAATGAGTGTAGGCCTTAATAGAGCATCTATATATTATTATACTAACCCAAATAGATTCAAAAATATAATGAAATCTGAAAAGATACTCAGAAGAATTGACGATATTTATCTTATCGATAGTTTAGGAAATATTTTATTATCAGACGTAAGAGATATTAATGAAGAATTTGTTATTCCATCTGAAGAAAACTTTGAAGAAGTTTTAGAAGGTAAACCAGTATTTGTCTCTGAAAGTCTAGAAAACAAAACGACTGCGATGACAAAATTAAATTCATTAGTAGACACATATTTATATATTTCTAGAGATATCGATCCTGAAATTTTAAGGTATTTAAATGAAACAGAGCAAGCAGTAAGTTTTTATTATTCTGTCGAAAATAGTCAAACAGGTATTAAAGTAACTTTTGCAATTATATACATTATTGTAGTTACTCTGCTTTTATTTCTATCAACATCAATAGCTATTACATTCGCATCAAGATTAACAAAACCAATTGTTAATTTGATTGGAGCTTCTGACTCAATTAGCAAAGGTGCATTAGATGTTAAAGTTCCAGATTTAGAAACTGATGATGAATTTAGGGAACTAAATAAAAATTTTAACTCAATGATTGAAAGACTAAAGGAGCAACAAGATAAACTTCTTATAACTGAACGTTACGAGGCATGGGAAACGGTTGCAAGGAAACTAGCTCATGAAATAAAAAACCCTTTAACTCCAATTCAACTTTCTATTGATAGTTTAAGAGAAAAATATAAAAATAAATTAACTAATCAAGGGCAGGAGTTTGAAAAATATTTAGAGACAATTAATAGGCAAATAAAAGATATCGAAAATTTAGTCAATGAGTTTTCAAATTTTGCTAGGATGCCTCAACCTATTCTTAAAAAAACACATTTGGTAAATTTGATAAAAAAATCATTAGATTTTGTGAAAATGACTACTAAACACTCAATAAATTTTAATGTGAAAAATGACAGTTTTTTTATTAATGGAGATGAAGATCAGCTGAATAGAGTGTTTATTAATTTAATAAAGAATTCGGAGGAAGCTTTTGAAGACATGTTGAAAAAAGACCCCAATTTTAAAGGAATTATTAACATAGAAATAATTAACAATAATGACTATATAACTTGTAGGTTGACAGACAATGGACCAGGTATTACAGACGCTAAAAAAGCAATGACCCCTTATTTTACGACGAAAAAAAAAGGCACCGGACTAGGTCTTCCCATAGTTACAAAGATTATAAATGAGCATTTTGGAAATTTTTCAATTAAAAATCAAAAAAAAGGAAAAGGCACATTAATTTCAATTTCATTGCCTAAATTCAATGCATAAAGAAATTCTAGTTATTGACGATAATCCAGACATACGTTTACTTGTAAGCAGTATACTTAAAGATCAAAATTTTGAGGTTAGGACAGCTGCAAACTATGATCAAGCTGTATTTGAAATTAACAAAAAACTTCCAGATTTAGCCATTATCGATATTAAACTTGATAAAACAGATAAGGATGGCATAGATCTTTTAAAACTTGTTATCAAAAAAAATAAATTAACTCCTGTAATAATGATTTCAGGCCATGCGACTGTATCTATAGCTGTTGAAGCAACAAGATTAGGTGCGTATGAATTTATTGAAAAACCTTTTTCAAAAGAAAAAATATTAAACTATGTAAAAAGAGCTTTAGAATCTTCTGAGCTTAAAAAAGAGAAAGATATCATAGAAAATAAGTTGTTTCACTCCTTTGAGCTTATAGGAAAAAGTTCTTCTATAATAAAAGTTAAAAAAATTATAGATAAGCTATCTACTTCTGAAAGTAGAGTCTTAATTTCTGGTCCCACTGGAACAGGTAAAGAGTTAGTGGCAAGAAAAATACATAAAAATTCTTTGCGTTCAAAAGAACCGTTTGTAATTATTAATGCTGCATTACTTAAAGAAAATACTTATGAAAAAGAGTTATTCGGAGAGGAATTTGAAGATGGAAATATATCATTCGGAGCACTAGAGAGAGCAAATAAAGGTACATTATTAATTGATGAAGTTTCAGAAATACCTTATGAAACACAAGCAAATGTTTTAAGAGTTTTAATAGATCAAAAGTTTAAAAGATTAAACGGTTCAAAAAATATTAATGTAAATATTAGACTTATATCTTCTACTTCTAAAGATCTTAACGTATTAGTAAAAAACAATAAATTTAGAGAAGATCTTTACCATAGACTTAATGTTATGCCCATTGAACTATCTTCTTTAAACTCAAGAACAGAGGATATACCAATTCTAATAGAGTATTTTATGGAAAAATTATCAGAAATAAATGGAGTACAAAAACCCAAGCTAGATATAAATAATGATAACCTATATACATATAGTTGGCCAGGGAATGTAAGAGAGTTAAGAAATTTAGTTGAAAGAATTACAATATTATCTGCCAATGAGTCAAAATCAAATATAAACAAATTAATTGAAGATATTTTAAATCCATCTAATACAAATTTAACTAATAATGATTTGTTAGAGAAATCATTTACTTCGCCATTAAAAGAAGCTCGAAAGCATTTTGAAAAAGAATACTTGACTATTCAATTAAAAAAAAACCACGGTAACATCTCAAAAACAGCTGATTTTATTGGAATGGAAAGATCTGCACTTCATAGAAAACTTAAAGAGCTTGGAATAAAAGGCATTAATTAAAATGAATATAATTATCTGTGGAGCCGGCAAAGTCGGTTTTTCAATTAGCAAACAATTATCTGCTCAAGGTCATTCAGTAACTGTCATTGACCAATCCTCTGAAGATATAAAAAAGATAAATGACACCCAAGATGTAAAAGGGATAGTTGGAAGAGCTAGTTTACCGACTGTTCTTGAAAATGCTGGTGCTGAAAAAACGGATATGATCATCGCTGTGACTAGAAATGATGAAACTAATATGATCGTGTGTCAATTAGCAAGTTCATTATTTAATATTTCAAAAAAAATTGCCCGTATTAGAACTAAAGATTTTTTAGAAGGCAAATGGGGAAAACTCTTTAATAAATCAAATATTCCGATAGATGTGATAATATCTCCAGAAATTGAGGTTGCAAAGTCTTTATATCGAAGACTCGAGGCACCTGGGGCCTTGGACAATGTTCCTTTCGGTAATAATAAAGTTAAAATGTTAGAAATTTCCATTGAAAAAAATTGTCCAATTAAAAATATTCCTCTTAAAAAATTAACAGAAAAGTTTCCTGATTTTAAAGCGAATATAATAGGAGCATATAGAAAAGATAAGTTCATTTATCTGAAAAAAAATGACCAAATACTAGAAGACGACAATATTTATGTCGTTATAAGTAGCGATCAACTTAATCCAATACTAAAAGCCTTCGGTCATGAGGAAAAAGTTTCTAAGAACGTATTAATTATTGGTGGAGGAAACATTGGTCTAAATTTAGCAAAAATGCTTGAGGAAAACTTTGAAGATTTAAGGATAAAAATAATTGAAAAAAATAAACAAAGAGCAGAAGAAATAGCAAACGAATTATCATCATCTATCGTTATAAATGGAGATGCCTTAGACGAAGATATTTTAAAAGAAGCTAACCTGGAGGGATCCGAAACAGTCTTAGCTTTAACAAATGACGACGAAAATAATATGATGGCATGTGTATTAGCAGAGAAGACTGGTTTAAAAAAAAGAACAATAGCTATTGTAAATAAATCAAATTATAATTTACTTCAGGACTCTCTAAATATAGATGATCTTGTTGATCCAAGAATGACAACAGTCTCAAGAATTATGGAACACGTTCATAGAGGAACAATAGGAACTGTATATTCGTTGTTAGATGGTGAATATGAATTTATAGAGGCAAAAATCTTAGAAAAGTCAGAATTATTAAATAAAAAAATTAGAGATTCAAATTTACCTGAAGACATTAGAATTGGAGCAATCGTAAGAAAAGAAAAAGTTATAATACCAAGATCAAATTTTATATTTGAAAAAGATGATTTAGTTGTTTTTTTAGCTAAAAGAGAGCAATTGAAAGCGGTTGAGGATATTTTTAGCGTTGGTTCAATTTAATTATAAATGAATTTTAGAAGTATTAGTTTTTATCTAAGTTTATTTTGTTTTCCTATAAGTCTTTTGGCTTTCATAAACATTCTTTACTCCTCGTACTTTGATTATTTTTTGAGTATAGAGTCTTATTTTATGACTTTAGCTTTATCTTTATTTTTTGGATTTGGATTTTATTTTTTTGGAAAGCAATCAAATAAAAAAATTAATTTTATTGAACAACTAATCTTAATCATATCTGTTTATCTAACTATAGGTCTATTAATAGCTATTCCATTTTATACTAGTAATTTACAAATTTCGATATTAAGCTCATTATTTGAGGCAATATCAGGTTTAACTGGAACTGGATTTTCTACATTTAAAAATATTAAATATTTAGACCCAACACTGATTCTGTGGAGATCTTCTTCGCAGTGGGTAGGTGGTCTATTTTTTCTATTTTTTTTAATTTTATTATTTTCTAATAAAAAATTTAATTACAAAATGACTTATCTTACTTATGCTGGAGAAAGTAACAATAAATCCGAAGATAATATTAAAAATAATATTTTAAAAATTTTTATTTTTTACTGTGTATTAAGTATCATTTATTTTTCATTATTAAATTTTTCAGGAGTAAGGCTTTTTAATTCTTTAAACCTTACAATGACATTGGTGTCCAGTGGAGGTTTCCTCCCGGCAGATAGTTTAAATGAAATTATCACCACTAATTATCAAAAAACTATTTTTATAATTTGTTTAATTTTTTCTATGCTTAATTTTTACTTTTTATTTAATA
>MDSV01186065.1_pt1 | contig 19523 bp, 19 predicted proteins | sample 810851 | NCBI WGS metagenome assembly MDSV01 (sample SAMN05326640, study PRJNA326480) | marine metagenome | isolation source: seawater | place: Atlantic Ocean: North East | collected 2012 | reverse complement strand
TTCCAGTTTTTTTTGCAGAACTGATGATTGTTTTTTTATCTATAGGTCTTAAACACCTTAAATCAATTAACTCACAATTTATATTTATTTTTTTTAAAAAATTAACTGCCCTTAAAGACTCAATTAAAGCATAAGAAAAAGATATAACGGTTATGTCTGCTCCTCTTTTGATAATTTTGGCTTTATTTATTTTCGTTAGATAATATTTTTTAGGCACTTGGTCCTTTATAGAATGAAGCCACCGATGTTCAAAAAAAATTACAGGATCAGGATCTTTAATACTTGATATTAACATACCTTTTGCATCTTTGGCATTTGAAGGACTGACTACTTTTAAACCTGGTATATGAGCAAATATTGTTTCCAATGATTGAGAATGTTGAGGTCCTTGACCCCATCCTTTTCCTATGATTAATCTTATTACCATAGGTACGTTTACCTTTCCACCACTCATATAATTCCATTTGGCTATTTGATTAAAAATTTGTTCTATAGATAAAAGACTAAATTCAACTCTTTGATGAACAATAATTGGTTTAAATTTTGATATGGCTAATCCTAATCCAAATCCTGTAAATGAATTTTCACAAGTTGGTAAATCATAAACATTTTTTTTAAATTTTTTATGAATATTTAATGTAGTTCCAAAAACACCTTTGGGATCATCTACTCCTAACCCCATTATAATTATATTTTTATCCCTAGCCAATGATTGTTCTAAAGCTTCTTTAATGCTCTGGCTATAAGTTATTTCTCTTTTCATTATTAAATATTTTTTTTATAGACATGTTTATATAAAAATTCCTTACTTGGAAATTTACTTCTATAAGAGTAATTAAAAGCTTCATTTATTTCCTTACAAATAATATCTTTTAAATACAAGATAGACTTAATAGTCATAATATTTTTTTTAATCAAAAATTTTTCGTATTTTCTCACTTGGCAATTTTTTTTCCATTTTTTTATCTCTTTCTTAGGTCTGTAACTTAATTTATCGTCATCATTTGGCCCACAATGTTCTAGAGATCTATAAGTATCTATTTCTAAAAAATAAGGTTTACTATCTTTTCTAATTTTTTTTACAATGTTTTTTGATTTACTAAATACTTTTAATAAATCATGGTCTTCAAGTTTTAAACTTTTAATTCCAGTTGATTTAGCTATTTCATATATTTTTCTTTTGACATTTTGTCTTTTATTGATTCTAGAATAAACAGAATAATTATTGTTCTCACACACAAATAAAACTCTTAGATTGTGCAAAGCTGCAAAATCTAAACTTTCTAAGAATACTCCTTCTTCCGATGCTCCATCTCCGAAAAAAATTACTACTATATTTTTATTTTTTTTTAGTTTATTGGCCCATGCTTTACCTACTCCAATAGGTATTGTGCTTCCCACTATAGGGACTGCAGCATTAACATTTACAGTATTATCAATTAAATGCATTGAGCCACCTCTACCAAATGCACAACCTGAAATTTTACCGTGTAATTCTGCTAACATTTTTTTTAAATTTCCACCTTTTGCTAAATAATGTGCATGAGATCGATGAGCAGTTACAATTTCATCCTCTTTTTTTAAATTTTCACATATTGAAACAGGGACACTTTCCTGACCAATAGATAAATGTACAGGACATCTCATTTTTTGTTCACTATACCTCTTTGATATTTCTAGTTCTATATTTCTAATCCTCAAAGTTTTATAATAAAGATTCTTTATAAGGTTATAATTTAGCATAAAAATTATTTATCATTTTGCAAATATAAGAAATTTCTTTTTTACTTAAATATTGATTAATCGGTAAAGTTAAAATAGTTTTTGATTGTCCTTCAGCTTTCTTAAAATCTCCTTTTTTATAACCTAAAAATTTTGATGCTGTCTGCAAATGTATTGGAATAGGATAATGTATTGCTGTTTCTATGCCTCTTCTTTTCAAGAATTCTCTTAATTGGTCTCTCTTTTCAACTTGAACCACAAAAGTATGATAAGTGTTAAATTCATATTTTTTTTCTTTTGGAAAATAAATTTTATTTAAATTTAAATTTTCTAAATACAACTCAACATTTTTTCTTCTTTTTTTTATAACATTTTTTAAATTTTTTAATCTAAAATTTAAAATTGCAGCTTGAATATTATCCATCCTAGAAACATATCCAAAACTTCTGACGTTATCTCTAGATTCATCCATTCCATGGGTTCTTAAATTTTTTATTTTTTTGAAAATTGTCTTATTATTTGTGGTCAAATAACCACCATCTCCTGATGCATTTAAATTTTTTAGTGGATGTGCTGAAAAACATCCTACATCTCCCCAAGATCCTGACATTTTATTTTTATATCTCGATAAAATTGCTTGAGCGCAATCCTCTATGACAGGGATCCCATGTTTTTTTGAAATTTTCATTATTCTATCCATCGAACACATTCTTCCAGTAAGGTGAACTGGCATTATCGCTTTTGTTTTTTTTGATATCTTTGACTCTATTTGGTTTTCATCTAAATTTTGGTCTTTTTTTATATCCACAAAGATAGGTTTTGCCCCTAAATGAGCTATCACAGCTGTTGATGCAATAAATGAATTTGGAGGAGTTATTACTTCATCTCCTCTTCTAACTCCTAACAAATGTAAAGCTAAGGTTAAAGCATCTGTGCCGCTATTTAAAGACACACAATATTTAGTTCCACAAATTTTTGAGACAGACCTTTCAAATTTTTCAACCTCCTCTCCAGCTACCCATCTTCCTGAAGAAAGCGCATAATCAATAACTTTTAATAATTTTTTTCTCTCAAGCCTATATTGTTCCTTTATATTAACATAAGGTATTTTCATTTTAAGAATAAAAATCCTTTACACATTTAATTACATAATTCATTTCTTTAGTTGAAAGATGCTGATCACAAGGAAAACTAATAATATTTTTTGCATGAAAATCTGTAATTGGAAAATCACCCAACTTATGCTTGAGAAATTTCATAGCAGGCTGTCTATAAATTGGAATTGGATAATGAATTTTTGCCTCTATCCCTTTTTTTAAACAATATTTTAAAAGTTTGTCTCTATTTTTGGCAAATACAATGTATAAATGATACACAATTTTGTAATTTTTTATTCTAGGAGGAATTCTGATGCCTTTAATTTTCTGTAAATGAGAATCATAATAATTAGCATTTTTAATTCTTTGATTAGCAATTTTTTTTGCACTAGGTATTAACCAATTACCTACCACAGATTGAAAAGTGTCTAATCTCGAATTATATCCGGGAATTTTTACATTATCTCTATCGACCAATCCATGATTACGAAGTAATTTTAAATGTTCATAATATTTTTTATTACTTGTAACAATCATTCCACCATCAGACCAAACATTGATATTTTTAAGTGGATGAAGAGAAAAGGCACCAAAATTACTCCATGTTCCAGAATTTTTATTATTTATAGATGCTAAAATTGATTGGCAGGCATCTTCCACTATTGGTATTTTATATTTTTTAGAAATTTTGTTTAACTTTATCATATTAGTCATGTAACCAGTAAAGTGAACCGGGACAATAGCTTTTGTTTTTTTTGTTATTTTTTTTTCTACTAAATCAACATTCATGCAAAAACTATCATCACAATCAACAAAAACTGGCTTAGCACCTAATTCACAGATTGCTCCAACTGTTGCTACAAATGTATTTGCAGCTGTAATTATTTCGTCACCAGGTTTAACATTTAATACTTTTAAACTTAATTTTATTGCATCAGTACCGGAGTTTACACCTACAGCATATTTAGTTCCTATCAATTTTGCAAATTTTTGCTCAAAAATTTTTAATGGTTTTCCTAATGTGAAATCACCAGTCTCAACAAACTTTTTTAAATTTTTCCATAAGTCATTAGAGTTTGAAAATTGTTGTTTTAAATAAGAATATCTAACTTTCATATATTTACTTAAGATTTATTTCCTGCATTTTTTTAATATTAAAGTATTTAGAGTCTTTTAAAGAATTGGGTAATTTATTTTTTTCAAAGGCTACTTTTAAATCATTGATGGCGTCTTTTATAGTATATTTTGGACTAAAATTAAGAATATTTTTAATTTTTTCAGAAGATACATGATATGATCTATTGTCATTAGTAGAGAATTTTTCAATCTCAATATCTTCACCAACTACCTCTTTTACAGCAATTGCAATATCTATAACTTTAAAATTGTCATATCCGGCATTAAAAATTTCACCATTAACCAAATTTTTATCAGCTTTAAGTACTTCTAGATATATATTTGCCATGTCTTGAATATGAATATTGGGTCTCAATTGCTCACCACCAAAAACTTTTATTTTCCTTTTATTAAATGCTAAATTTGTAAGAATATTTACAACTACATCTAGCCTTTGTCTTTTTGCATAACCGCACACTGTTGCAGGTCTAATTATTACTGTTTCGAAATTATCACTTGTATATTCATTTAAAATTTTTTCGCATTCAACTTTAAATTTTGAATAATCAGTTAGTGGCTCTAATGATAAAGTCTCAACAACATTTTTTTCTTTTTTTATTCCATAAACTGACGATGATGAAGCGTAAATAAATCTCTTAATTTTCAATTTTTTTGCAATTTTTACTAAGGGTCTGAAACAATCTAAATTTATGGACTTACCTAATTCCGGATTTAATTCAAAGCTAGGGTCATTAGATATGCAAGCTAGATGAATAATATAATCAAAACCAGTTAGTGCTTCCTCTAAAAGGCTGATATTTCTAATATCACCTTTTATTATCGATAAATTTGGATGTTTTTCTAAAACCTCCTCTCCATAAATAAACAAATCAAATACAGTAACTTTATATCCTGTGTCTAGTAATTTAGGTACTAGAGCAGAACCAACATAACCTCCACCACCTATTAAAAAAATTTTTTTCATAATTATGTTTATTTAAACATATACTCTAGAGCCCTATCGATTTTTTCAAAAGATATGCTAGATTTGTTACCAACAGTTTCTACAGAGTTTGCTGCAGCTATTGAGCCCAAAAAAAGAGTTAATTCCGGATCCATTTTCATTTTAAGACACAAAGAAGTGACTGATAACATTGCATCACCTGCTCCAACCTTATCAACTGAATTTTTTGCAAAAGCTGGGCAGTAAGTCATTTTGAAACTTTTATCCATCATCATGACGCCATTCTTACCTTGAGTGACAATTAACTTTTTAAGTTTTTTTTCAGAAATTAATTTTTTTGCTAAAATTTTTAAATCTCCTGTTTTGTCTCGCAGTTCTTGTCTTAATTCATTTTCATTAATTACTATAGAATCAACTCCATAATATTTATCAACTGTATGATAACCTATATTTGCTGCATTGATTTGAGCATTAACAGAAATAAATTTTTTAAATTTTTTGATTTTTTTCACTATCAAATCTGATAAAAAATTGTGACCATAATCACAAATTAAAACCATATCAAAATTATTTTTTTTTTTTGAAATAATATCTAGCACTTTTTTTTCAAAAATATTATTATTTTTTTCTGGTAAAATATACGACCCAAATAACTTATAATTTGATATCTGATCAACAAATCTAGTTTTTTCAATTGTTTTATAAAATTTGTCAGGTTTAATTAGGTCTAAATTTATATTTTTATCAAAATTTTTTTTAATTAAATTTTTAAAGAAAATTTCATTACCAAAAGGCGAAAGAAGATTTATTTTTTTTACAAAACTTGAAATGTGCCTTACTATTGCTCCTGTTCCACCCAAGTAGTATTCCATCTGTTTCTGACTCAAGACTAAATGTGGTTCTTTGCCTGATTTACCTATAATTTCTCCAAAACAATATTTATCAATTATTAGCTCTCCAACTATCATAACATTTAGTTTTTTGAACTTTTCAAGTTGATTATAAATTGTATTATATGAAAATCTTTTTTTAAGTTTGTTAACAAATTTTTTTTGTTCTTCATTATATAAATAGCCACTAGAATTAATTAAATTTGAAGAACTAAACATTTCATCATTAGTATATTTAATTTGACCTCCAAAGCTTTCAACAATTTTTTTTTCTAATAGAATTTTTTTGGTTTTATCTTTAAAGTTATTCTTGTAGTCAGGGCCTTTAATATAATAATGTGGTTTAACAATTTTAATTACATCCTCAGCTGAACTGCTATTGCTTATTATTACATCATCTATAATTCTCAATTCTTTTAAAAAATCTAGTCTTTCTTGCTGATTAAAAATCGGCCTGCCTGGACCTTTATTTATGAATTTATTTGCTGTTATAGAAACAACTAAATGATCACCATATTTTTTTGCTGATTTAAAGTGCTTTATATGCCCTAAATGCAATAAATCAAATACACCATGACATAAAACAATTTTTTTTTTGAGCCTAATTTTATTTAATTTATTTTTGACTTTATTTATATCTGCAATCATTTTTTTAAATACTTAAACCAATCTTTAGTGGCTTTTTTAATTTTATCCTTAGTCCATAATGGCGCTTTATCCCAATATTTTATATCCTTTAATAGCAATTTAATTCCCTCTTGAATATTTATTTTTGCCTTCCAATTCAATTCCTTTTTAACCTTAGATATTTTAGCATGTGTAATGTCTGGCTCACCTGGCCTCTTTGGTATTGTAATTTTTTTTGATTTTAATAACTTTACTATTCTGTTGATTGAAACTGGATTTCCAGTTCCAACATTCATTACATTTATTTTACAATTATAATTCAGACCTTTATAAAAAGCATTTACTATGTCTGTTACATAAGTAAAGTCTCTTTTTTGTTTTCCACTTCCAACTACTGTTAAAGGTTGTTTTGCAATCATCTGTTTTAAAAATACTCCAAACATTGCACCGTAAGTACCAGAAGTTCTAGATTTAGTTCCATACACATTAAATAACCTCAAAGATAAGATCTTTATTCCATATACCTTACCGTAGTGAAGAAGTATGCTCTCACCAAGCATTTTTGTTAAAGCGTAAGGATACCTTGGGTCAATTTTTGAATCTTCACTTGTTGGATACTTCTTTGGAATTCCATAACAAGAAGATGAGGCAGAATATATAACTTTTTTTATATTATATTTAATTGATGCCTCAATAATATTCTTAGTCCCAATCACATTTGACTGAAAATATTTGTTTGGGTTTTGTATACTTGGGACAATATCTGCTAAAGCTGCCAAATGATATACAGCCTCAGCTTTTTTAAAAAAATTGATCCATTTGCCTTTTTTTGAAATATCAGCTTTAATAAAATTTATTTTCGATTTAAATTTATGAATATTTTCAAATCTTCCGGTGCTAAGGTTATCTATTACAGTTACTTTATGTTTTTTTTTTAAAAGAAGCTCTACTAAGTGACATCCAATAAATCCAGCACCACCTGTTACTATAATTTGCATATTTAAAACTAAATTAATCTTATTTATTATTATTAATATAATATCAATAGATATTTTTTAAATTCTTTAAAGTTATATAGGTTAATTGAATATTAAATTATTTTAAATAAACCTTGGTTTAACACTTTTATTTTTAAGTATATAGTTATTAAAATATAAAATTGCTGACAAATCCCATGGAACAAAATTTAATTTTTTGATTTGATTAATATTTAAAAAATGGAAGCTCTGCCCTTCCTTTAATTTTATTAAGCTAATTTGTTTTTTTTTTATCTTAATTGAGTAATATTTCCTTGACCTATTTTTTTTAAAATGTTTAGAGTTAATAGAAATTTTTAGAAAATATTTAATTTCATTTATTTTTAATTTGAGATTTAGCTCTTCATAAAGTTCTCGCTGCACAGCATTTTTAAATTTTTCGTTTTCATTTAATCCACCACCAAATAACCCATACAAATTTGGAAAATAAATATTTTTTTTATTACTTCTCTTTTGAACTAAAAATTTATTATTTAAATATAATATAGCTCCAACAGATTTATTCACAGAAATTAAAGTACAGGAAAAGGAGAACCTTCAAATTTATCTCCTGAGTTTAAATTTAATTGTTTTGTGAAAGCTGCACCTTGTCCAGGTCGTGGATCAAACACAGCCTTCTCAGTTATGAATCTTACTGAAAAACCTTTTCTAATATAATTTGGCTTTTTGTTTGGTCCCGAATAATGCCAAGTATACCCATTATGACAAACCATATCAGTATTATCCATCTCCATACATTTTACTTCATATCCCTCTTTTTCAGGATCCATAGGTATGAGTTCTCTATTTTCATTATCAAAAGGTTTTCTTGTATGAAGATCTGTAGAACCTTTAATACCCTCTTTATGAGACCCAATGGCATAATTTAATGCTCCTGCTTCTTTGTCAACAGCATCTAACGGAAACCAAATTGCAATTTGATTGTTAGGTTTCAGTGGAAAATAAGCAACATCTTGATGCCAATGAAGTGTGTTGCTAGTTTCATAAGGTTTATTAAAAACTATCGTTTCTAGAAGTTGCAAATAGGCATCATTATCTCCAAGAATTTCTCTTACTTTTGGCACTATCTTTTCATTTATAAATTTCCAAAGTGAAGGAAATTGATCAAACGTACAAATTCTCTTCTGTTCACCAACAACATGCTTCCAAAAAACAATTATAGGTTTATCCTTTATAATTTCCTTATTTGTTAATGTTTCATCAAGATAATCATATTCTTTAGAAACATCAGCGATTTCACTTTTGTCCCAAGCATTCTTAACTAAAATCACTCCGTTTTTTTCAAGTTCGTTTTTTAATGTCATGCTCATAATAATAATTATAAATTAATTAAGTTCATTCAAAAAAATTTCTACATTAATATTTGTAAATTTTGTCACACTCTATATTAGATAATCTATAACAAATCATCTATTTTTTTAAAATCGATTTTTTTAATACATTCAGAGTATATAGATTTTAAACCCAGATTTTTTGGCTTAATATCAATTTTAGCATTAAAAAAAGCATCTTTTACTCTTATTACTTTAGACATATCTCTTGTTTTAATTTTTTTTGATAAAATAATTATTAAATCATAAACTGAATAAAGTCTATTTGATGTGAAATGAATGAGTTTTTTTTTAGAAAAATTATTTTTAATTAATAAATTATCATAAATAAATTTACAAAGATATGGACTATAAACTGGAGTAGAATAAACATCATCTGCAATGTATGTTTTTTCCTTTTTTTTTATTCTAGCTAAAAGAGTTGATATTATTTGTTTTTTATGAGTAGGACCAAAAAGCATTGGGATTCTTACAACAATACCATATTTATAACTCATAACAAATTTATCTGCTTTTAATTTTGTTATGCCATAAATTGTTTTAGGTTTTGCAATTGAATTTTCACTGTATTTTTTTTTGAAAATTTTTCCTTCAAAAACTGCCTCTGATGAAAAATGTATAAATTTAATTTTTTTTTTTTTTATTATCTTTAATATTTTGTAAGGTATTTCATAATTTATTTTATTTGCAAGTCTCGGTTTATCTTGACAATAAATTAACCCAGTTAAAGCAATACAGTTAATAATAAAATTGGGTTTATATAATTCTATAATTTTTTTTATATCTTTATAATTACCTTTAAAATTAAAATTTTCTCTTGTAACTGAAAAAAAATTCAATTTTTTAGATTTAAATAAAATCTGAAATTGTCTTCCTAAAGCTCCATTTGCTCCTAATAACAAAATTTTCATTTAATAATTTATTTTTTTAATCATCATAACCATCTTTATTAACAGTATGTCTTAAAATCCATTTTTTATTACTTTTTTTCCAAAGATGTGGTGATCTAAATTTATCTTGGAGTTTAAGAAACTTTTTAACTGAAATTCCAAGATAATTTAATATTTCATTAAAATATACATTTGGAAATTCCCCATCATATTTTTTAATTAATTTTTTTCCTTCTTGTATTGTTAAATGGTCATTTCTTATTTCTTGAGAAACATCATATGTGGCTCTTCCAATTCCAAATTTAATAAAAGTTGTGTAGTAATGAAAGTCATCAATTTTGTCGTCAATGCTGTTGTATTTACTATAAGTTCCTGTGGTTCTATACGGCCTAGGTCTAAATCCACAATTTTCTACAGAATAGTAATAAGTTTCCTGAGGGACCCATTTTAAGTAATAACCTAAGTAATGAACTTGAATAGGAAAATTTGAAAAACTATCTATACTTGGAGGTAAAAAATCTTCTAAGTATTTTTTATTAATCTTCTTGAGCAAATCCTTAAATTTAACACCTCCTAAAAATATCTTATCTAAACCTTTGTAAGTGTAATAAGATTTATCCCTTAAAGAATTAAAATTATCAGCCAAAGGATTTCCATGTTCAGCTTCGTTTTCTCCAAAAAAAACTAGAGGGATCTTGTATTTTAATGCCATTTTAGCTGCAAAATTTTTTTGCCCTAATATAAAAGTTTGAAAAGGATGAAATAAATTCTCTATGGATTTTTTTGTTAAATACTTCATTGTATACTCATCTCTTTTAGCTGAAATATTCTCAAATTTTCCACTACTAAGCCAATTTTTAAAATTTTTGTATCCATAATCTGTATATAAAATTGGAGGCCAAGTAACTGTTAGAGGATTCATACCATACTTATATTTTAAAATATGTGAAGCATAACAACTATCTTTTCCGCCACTGCCAGGCACGATACAATCAAATTCACCATGCTTACCTCTGTGTTTCTCAAGTAAATTCAGAAGTTCCTTGTTTCTTTCATCAAAATTAATTTTTTTTTTTAATCTAGAGTAGTACCAGGAGTCGGAAATTCCATTTTTAAAACCAATTGTTTTTTTTTTAGTATTTTTCTGAGTTAAAAACTCTACAGATGAATTTGGTCTTTGATTTGAAATTAAACTTTTCTTACAAAATAAGACCTTATTTGGCAAGCCATAAAGAGCTTTCAATCTCATAAAAATTTCTTCATATTATTCAAAATCTTTAAACCTGATTTACCACTTTTTTCTGGATGAAACTGGGTAGCAAAAATATTCTTTGTATAAATTGATGAGCAATAGTTAAAACCTTGATAATTAGTATAGGACAAAACATCATCTTCATTGTCTGGTTTACAATAATAAGAATGAACAAAATAATAAAAATCCTTATTACTTAAATGATTCAAGTTTTGCATTAACTTAATTTTTTCCCACCCTATATGTGGGATTTTAAAGTTTTTGTAAGGAATCTTTCTTACACTACCTTTGACAAAGCCCATTCCCTCTGTGAAACCAAATTCATTACTTTTTTCAAATAGTAGTTGCATACCTAAACATATACCAAATAATAATTTTTTTTTATGAAGAAATTTTTGTATTTTTTCATCAACTTTATTTTTCTTAATAGTTTTCATTGCTGCACGGAAAGATCCAACACCTGGCAATATTAAGATATCTGAGTTATATCTTGATTGCTTTAAATCATAAATCTTAACATTATAGCCTAGTATTTTTATAGCATGATATATGCTGAATAAATTATGAAATTCAAGATTAATTATACCAACAGAAATCTTTTTATTTTTAAATTCTGACATTTAAACCTTTCCTCGATAAATTATTTTTTATTTCTTTTATTAGATTAATTTTTTTTTTTATATGTTTTAAATTATCCAAAAAATTTGTATTTCCAATTTGAGTTTTAAATTTTTTGAAATTAAATACAGCATTGTAATGAAAATAACTTGCTATAACCACTCCCGAAACATTTGTATTCATTGCTAAGTCTAAAACATGATCGATATTCCCACAACCTCCATGAGCTAAAACTGGAATTTTGATATTTCGTGAAATTTTATTTATATTTTTTATGTCAAAACCATTTTGTAATCCCTCATAGTTTACAGATGTAATATTTATTTCTCCAGCTCCTAATGACTCTACTTTTTTTGCCCACTTTACAGGATTAATGAATACTATATCTCTTCCGTTAGATTTAGTAATAAAAGTTTTTCCTTTAAAATTTACAAATTCAATATTTATAGATATCGTCGAGGATCCAAACAACCTGGAGGCATCATAAATCAATTTATTATCATCAACTGCTGCTGAATTAATTGATACCTTGTCTGCACCAGCATTGAGCATTTTTTCGATATCAGAAATTGACTTAATTCCACCACCTACTGTAAGTGGTACAAAAATATTTTTAGCTGTCCTTGTTATAAATTTAGATAAATTATTAGTTCCATAAAGTGTTGCAACATTGTCTAAATAACAAATTTCATCTGCTCCTTGTTGATAATATAAATCTACAAAATCTGAAGGATCCCCCAGAACTCTTAAACCCTCCAAATTTATTCCTTTAATTAAGTTTCCATTTTTTATATCTAATCTAGGAATAATTCTAAAAAAAGGTTTTCTCATAATTCATCTTAGATTTTTTTATTTTAAGTTAGATATGAACCTTTCAATTGATCTATGGTCACAATATTTGTCAATATAAGGCTGAGTCAATGTCTTATTAATTGTTTCTAACATATTTTTATTACTATCATCTTTCCAATAATTTAAAAGTTCACATAATTCAGAAAAATTTTGAGCATAAATTAATTTGGACTTCGTATAAATATATTGCTTTTGGTTGTAAATTTTATCAGAGTCAAAAACTATAGTTTTTTTTTTTGCACACAACGCATCATATGTGAGAGATGAAAGTGAAGTAGAAACACAAATTTCTGAGGCAGCAATTAATTGATGAGTTTCAATATCTATATTCGAAAGCTTAAAATCGTCATAAAAGTAAACATTTTTATTATTTAATAATTCATCAAATACGTCAGACATACTTGAACCTAGTGTTGAATATATATGATCAGTTGAGGATTTTGATTTAAATAAATAATTATAGTTATTATCTAGATTTGAAACTTTGTTAATAGCTCCAATATATTCAGCAAATCCTTTGTTGGATTGAATCCCAGAAATACCGATTGCTGCATCAGTAAATAATACTAATTTTTTGTTATTATTAATCTTTAGTTTTTTTAAGATTTCAGATTTATTTGTATTTAAAATATAACTGTTAGATAAATTTCCTGTTTCAACAAAATTAACTAAAATATTTTCCCAGCTTAATAATTGTTGATAAGAAAGTCTGTTTCCATAAAAATTATCATACTTTGCAAAAGAAAATTGAATATATTCAGAGTAGTTTAAATATTTTTTATTTTCTAACAAATTGCCCGAAGTACTAAAATATATGAAATTTGTTGAATCAGATTTTTTAGATTGTATAAAATTAGATATATTCTCACCAAAAATCATTGACGAAAAAAAACTCTTAATTGAATATAATTCAAAAAAAATCATCCAATTGATGTACAGATTTAAGGTATTTGCACTATTTATATTTAAAAGTTGCATTATTTTAAAATTTTTTAAGAAAAAAAATCTCATCCTTGAGGCGTTAAAATAAATTTTTTTTAAATAAATCTTGTAGGATATAAATTTAGATAACGAGCTTAAGTTAACAATATTATATTTTTTTTTTTTTAAATCTTTGTCCCAAATATCAAAATCTTTCTTTCTTTTTAAATCACTTAGCTTGGAATTCAAAATATATAAAACTTCATTCTGATTAAACATCTTATTTTTTAAAAAAAAATCTGGGGAACCATGCCAGTCTGAAAAGGTTTGTCTATAAAAAATATTATATCCAACTTTGTAGAATTTTTTTTTTATTGATTTTTTTTTACAGAAGAAAAATTTTATCTCTGGTAAAAATATAATACATATAAAACCTAAAATTTTTTTAAAAAATGATTTTAAATAAAGTTCAACTAAACAAAAAAAATCAATCTTGTAATTTAAATTGTGTTTTTTTTTTATTAAATTTAAAAGTGTTACATCAACTGATTCTGGGTTAATGTAAATTTTTTCTGATTTTAAATTATAATTTTTTTCAATTTTTTTTGTAAAATTAATAATTTTAAAAAGTTTATTTACTTCTACTGAGATATATTTTCTTAAATCCCAATAAATAAAATTATAATTTTCACTATCCTTAAAAAAATTTGGAACTTCTTCGAAATGTTTATCTATTAGTTCTTTTGATATTTTAGACGCAAAATTTTGTGAACTATGTTCCTCTCGAACATTTATAAAATTACTTTCAAGATTTATAATTTTATTTTCTAACTTACCTAATTTATCCTTATGATCTAAATTTGTTATGTTAGAGTGTGTGTAAATTTTATCATAAAAAAGTTTGTGAAAAACATTAATACCTTTGGTTTGAGTAATTAATACCTTATCCATTTATTTTATAATAATTTTTTTATATTTTTTTTCCATTGAGCTGAATAACCGTAAGATTTATCGTCAACAAATATATCATAAGTTGGTTTGCACATTATTAATTGGTGATATTTTACTGACCATAATTTTAGATATGTTTTTGTTTCACGCGTTTTATTTTTAACTTTTTTTTTATTTTCCTTATATCTTCCCATATATCTAGCAGTAAATATTTTAATATAAAAACCACTATCGTATAAATTATTTATAATTTTAATTGCTACTTTATCCGGTCTAGAATATTTGTAATTATTGCCTTTTGTTTTGCAAATTACATTATCCATATCAAAGCAAATTATTTTCTTTTTTCTCATCTTGTTAGATTTAATGTTAAGATCATTATCTTTATAGCGTAAATCAATTTAGTAAAATTAATTTCTTTTTTATTTAATTATTTTTTAAAATTAATATATTTACTTTTATCACTTGTAAAAGTTAACTATAAAATATTTGTTAGTTACACTTTAATTTTTGATATGTTTTCTAAGTTTGTTAGCAACCTCTACTTCAATATCTAATAATTTTTTTTCCTTTTGCCCATCTATAGCGCTTTCAACAATTTTTATGGACTCCACAAGATCTGCGAAACCTTCCACATGCAACGATGCAGCTTGATCACTTCCATACATAGTTCTGTCTAAAGTAATATGTCTCTCTATTGAAGTAGCTCCAAGTGTTACTGCAGATAGAGATATTACTAAACCACTTTTTTCATGACCACTGTACCCAACTTTACATTTGTATCTATCTCTCATTTGTTTAATTAAGTTCAAACTAGCGTCTTTTGCTTCAAATGGGTATTTTGCAACGCAGTGCATTAACTCAAATTCACAATTTTCTTTTTTGAATATATCTACAGCCGCATCAATGTCAGCATATGAGGACATTCCGGTACTAATAAAAGTATATTTTTTCTGCTGAGCAACTTTTTCGAGGAAATGTTTATCAACAATCATTGCTGAAGCTATTTTATTATATTTAAGATTATAGTTATTTATAAAATCTAAACTATTTAAATCCCATGCAGATGCGAACCACTCAATATTTAATTCTTTACAATACTTGTCAATCTCATCGTATTCCTCTTTTTCAAACTCTAAACCAATTTTTTGATCTCTATTAGTTTTTCCAAAAGGACTTTCTCTATCTTTATCAAGTTCCTCTTTTGAATAAACTAAATTAATATCTCGCTTTTGAAATTTTACAGCATCTGCACCAGCTTCTTTACATTTTTTAACAAGAGTTTTTGCTAACTCTAAACTTCCGTTATGATTTATTCCTATTTCAGCAATTATAAAAGTTTTCTTGGTCATTTATTTAATGCACTCCAGTTATATTATTGTTCTTCCACCGTCAATCAATAAATTTTGACCAGTTATAAATTTCTGTTTATCGTTAATTAAAAAATCAATAAGATTTTTAACGTCACTCTTCTTTGCCATTCTATTCATTGGAATAAGAGAAACTAAATTTTTTATAAACTTTTTATCTTGATTATTAAAAACTCCAGCTGGTGATATTGCGTTACAGGTTATACCAAATTTAGCTAGATCAGATGCATAATATTTCGTTAAACCTACCAAAGCGTGCTTAATTAATGAATAAGTTACAGGTTTCTTAAAATTTTTATAAATATTTTTATATATTTTCTGATTTGGTGCAATTACAGAAAGATCAGAGGCTATATTTATAATACAACCGTCCTTTCTCTTAATCATTTGTTTGCTTAACAAATCTATGAGTATTGTTGGAGCTTTTAAACCAACATTAAATTCACTATTCCAACTTTCCAAATTAAGTATTTTAGAACTTTTGTCTGGTTTTGCATCTATACAAGCGTTATTTATTAAAACTCTTATAAACAAATTTTTTTTATTAATTAATTTTTTGATTTTTAAAAACTTTTGATCCTTATTTAAATCAATGCATAATTGATAAATTTTTTTATTCTTAAATTTTACTTTTAAAGATTCATAATTTTTAGACATTTCTTTTTTGTTTATATCTACCATGATCAAACCATCATAATTTTCGAGTATTGATTCACAATGAACTTTGCCTAAAAATCCAGCTGCGCCTGTCACTAATCCAAATCTACTAAAACTTTTCATTTAAATCTTTTTCCAATGAAGAATTCATTTTTGTTTATATCAGATACAATTTCATTAATGGGAATTTTAATGATGTAACTTTTAGCAGCAACATAAATATTTTTTTCATCAACTCTAAAAATTAAACCGTTCTGGAAAGGATGAAACCTGATTTTTGATTTATGGCATGATGAATTAAAAATTTTTACTTTATGCTTTCCAATATATGAAAAAGCACCATTGAAAGGATGTGAAAAGCCCCTTATAAAACTAGCAATATCTTTCGCATCCCAATCCCAATTTATCTTACCATCTACGTCAGCATTTAATTTAGGCCAGTAGTAACTGTTATTGTTATTCTGTCTTTCAATATTAAATTTATTTTTTTTATTAAGTAATTTTTTTATGAAACTTAAAAGAAAACTTGATTCTAATTTTACTTGATGTTTATAAATATCTATTGGACGAGGATTTTTAAAATTTTTTTTATTTTTTATTTTAAAAACAACTCCACCCGTATCAAAAGTTTCATCAATTTTATGAATATTAAGATTATTAGATTTTTCTTTATTTAGTAATATTCGCCATGTTATACATCCAGCACCTCTTTCTTTTGGTAAGTCTGCACTATGATAATTAAATAAATTACCATTAAAAAATTTGATTATATCAGGACTAAATTTCCAAATAGAGTTAGTTGACAATCCTATTGCGCCTCTTTGTGTAAATTTTTTAACATCTTTAAATTTTAATTTTTTATAAGATAAGAAAGGTATTTTTTCTCTTTTCAAATAAGCACCAAATGTTTCAGATTTAGAAACTGGTTTTTCTAGATGACCCGAGTCAGATACAATTAGAAAATTTATTTTTTTTTTTTTTAGAAAATCAATAAGAAAATTCATAGGAGCATTTTCTTTAAGTCTATTTCCGCCAAATAATATAAATTTATACTTTTTCATTTTAAGTTCTGCTGATTATTTTTAATTGTCTTTTGCTCCATTCTTCATTTCTAAAATAATTTATTTTTGAAAGATTGAAATTTTTTTTCAAAAAAGAATTAATTTTTTTTCTATGAGAAAAATTACCCAACTTATCTCTTATTTTTTTAAACAAATAATAATCCTCTATGTAATCTAAAGTTAATCTAACTTTTTTAATTTGATAATTATGCCCATTTAATGTTTTTTTATTTAAATTCACAAGAAATCTATCTATCATTTCAATATCGGCGTTTTTAGACCTCAAAAATTTATATTCTTTAATCATTTTCTCCAAACCAAATCTTGTAAAGGAATAACCTTCACTAGCCCCACCTTCTCTCGACACTTTAGAAGGTAAAACTACATCTTTTTTCGTCTTTTTTAAGACTTGCATGCTTTTTTTTACAGCATCCCAATCAAAAAATAAATCATCAGCGTCAATCGTATGAAAATTATTAATTTTAAATTTCTTACTACACTCATACCATCTAAAAATTTTATTTTTTTCTGAACCTTGAAAATATTTTATATTCATTATCTTAGCTAATTTAATTATTTTTTTATCAGCCACCTTTTCGGTTGTGCAAATAACTGGTAGCAACCCCCCATAAATACATCTCAGAATTATGTGCTCTAAAACCGTTATACTACCAAAATTAAGAAAACATTTTTTTTTAAGCCTAGTGGAGGAAGATCTAACTGTAATAAAGCAATAATATTTCATTTTACTTAAAATATTTTTCAATTGAGATTAAAAAAACTTATAGTTTTTCTTAAAGCTCTTATTTGTTTTCTTATCTCAAAATTATTTGATTGATTAGTAGTGAACAATAAAAGATTTTTTTGTAATTCTTTAGCATTAGGCGTTCCCTTACAATTAATTACACAACTTTTTGAGCATTTTTTAAAACATCTTCCAATTTTATATTTTTTAATCGCTGGCTCTTGATGAATAAGACGACTAGCTGCATAAATACCATCACCACCAAAATACATAAATTTTTTTCTAAATTTAAACCAATTTAATTTACTTGAATTTTTTTTGATTAATAAAACAGCAAATGTATAATATGTTGAAAATGCCATTTTTGAAATTTTTTGAATTTTAAAGTTTCTATTTCCATAAAAAACTTTTTCGAATTCTTTAGCAGAATTTCTTCTTAATTTTATAAACTTTTGCATTTGCTCTGTCTGAGCAAGGGCGATACTTGCTGTAAATTCATTCATCCTATAATTAAAACCAATTTCATCAAATCTTTTAAACTTTGGATTTTGTCTTTCATCTTTTGAAATGGAAACTTTATTATTATCTGCTTCAAGAGTTTTAAAACCAAGATTAGAAAATTTCCTAATTTTTTTTGCTAGTAATTTATTATTTGTTGCTAAAATACCACCATCTCCACTCGTAAGTTGTTTAGCTGCTTGAAAACTCCAACAACTGATATCACCTACTGTGCCTGTTAAATTTTTATTTTCATCTCGTGCACCGACAGCTTCGGCACAATCTTCTATTAAGAAAATTTTTTTCTTTTTGCAAATTTTTTTTAAATTATTAAGATTGCAAATACCTGAATACATATGCACAGCAAGTACTGCTTTGGTTCTACTAGTTATTTTTTTTTTTAAGTCTTCTTCATCTAAAAGAAATGTTTCAGGATTTACATCTACGTAGACAGGTATGCCTCCTGCCAAATGAATGGTACTACCACACATAATTGGTGTTAGAGCTGGGACCAAAACCTCATCCCCTTTTTTTATTCCTATTGATAAAAATGCAACGTGAAGAGCTGAAGTACAGGAGTTAATGCAAATTGAGTATTTCAGGTCATGAATTTGTGACCATTTATTCTCCAATTTTTCTGAAAATGAAAAATTCTTAAATTTTAATCCATTTTTAAAGAGATCAGAAATATATTTCTTCTCTTTTCCCGAAAATCTCCAAAAATTTTGATTTTGTTTTTTCAATTTAAAAAGTTAAATATTTTAAGTGAATATATTTTTATTTTTTCAATGATATTAAACTTAATTAATCAATAAACTATATAATTTTGTTTTAAAAAATTTTTTTCAGTGCATAAATCAAGCCAATTGAGCTATTAGTACTGGTCAGCTGCACGCATTACTGCGCTTCCACATCCAGCCTATC
>MDSV01159873.1_pt1 | contig 19531 bp, 12 predicted proteins | sample 810851 | NCBI WGS metagenome assembly MDSV01 (sample SAMN05326640, study PRJNA326480) | marine metagenome | isolation source: seawater | place: Atlantic Ocean: North East | collected 2012 | reverse complement strand
GCGCGCACACCCGCGCGCGCGCCTCTACTCGCGCGGTAGGCCAGCACGCGCGCTGCCCCGCGAGACGTACGATGGCCTCAAACGATGAGACCGCGGCGTTGCTCGGCGCTTCCCCCGAACCGTGCGGCGTCCGCACGGACGTGCTCCCCCCGAAACCGAAATCCAACCGGAGCGCGGGGAGACACCGGTGGACGTTCGCCGCCCTGACGAGCCTCGCGCTCGCCGGGCTGTGCGCGCTGGCCGCGAAGCGGCACGGCGCGATGCGTGCCGCGGGCGTGGACGCCGGTGAAACTGACGCGAGCGTGTCCCAGCTCCCCGACTTCGGCGCAGACACGCTGTCCCTGGAGAGCGTGATGGAGCGCCTGGGCGTGAACACCACCGCGGGCTTGACCGAGTTGACGGTGGATTACGCGGGCGTGAAGATCACCGGGAACGTTTACGCGAAGCTGTTCGACGAGCCGTGGCTGCAGCGCGTGCCTTTGATTAGCTGGCCGGAGTATATGGACGGGCCTGACGACCCCGCGCCGTTCACGGTGGTGATGTTCGACGCGGACGCGACGTTCGGGATGCAGGGCGTGCGCGAGAACGAGGGAAAGCGCGATCAGACGTTTTTGTACGCGCTCTGGACGGACTGCCGGGGGGGGTCCACGGTGCAGTGCGGTGCGCAGTCGAACATTCGCGCGAAATACTTGATGCCCGCGCCGAGCGCCGAGGATGACAGACACCAGGTGGTGTTTCTGCTGCTGCGACAGGGCGAACGGCCGGACGGGCTGGACGAGGTGCGGTTCTGGCTACGCACCGACCAGCTGTACCGCCGCGAGAACCGCGTGCACGAGCTCCTCGCCGAGAACGGGCACCTCGAGCCGAAGGCGTTGACGTACATGTGGGTCGACGGGAAACACTAGCAAGCCAGACGAAGAGCGCTGATGATCGGTGGTCTTAGAGCCACTTGAATGGTAGTACCGATCGCTCTCCGTGCCGACGTCACCGATCGCTCGCCGATTGCTCGCCGATCGCTCTCCGCGCGTCGTCCACCAGGCGTTTCCACATCGCACGTCGGAAATAGCGTTATGCAAATCTCGAGGCACTCCGTCTGCATTCCGCCCGCACCCGCAGCCTCGCCTCACGCCCGCGACGCGATGGAGCAGCTGTTGAAGGCGCGCCAGACCTGGCTTGCCGGCCAGGCAAAGCTCGAGGCGTGGCACGCGCAAACGCGGGAAGAGGCGCTGGAGCCCGACCTCGAGATCGTCGATCCGCACCATCACATGTGGGACTACCGCCAGCTCATGGGCTTCAACTTGCTTGGCATCATCAAGCAGCAGTACTACCTGGCTGACGAGCTCGTGGACGACATTGTGGGCGCGGGCCACAACGTGACGCGCACGGTGTACGTCGAGGCGCACGCGTTTCACAGCAAGGACGGCCCGGACCCCGAGACGACCGCCAAGCTCGCTCCTTTGGGTGAGGTTGTTTTCGCGCAGGGCGTCGCCGCGCAGTTCGCCTCCGGGCAGTACGGCGACGTGCGCGCGTGCGCCGCGATCTTGGGGAGCGCTGACTTGCGGACATACGGCGCAGATATCGAGCCGCTGCTCGTGGAGTGCGTCCGGCGGTGCCCCAACTTCCGCGGCGTGCGGTGCTCTGCGGCGCACGACGAGAAGCCAGACGTCGAAAGCTTCTCCCGGTCGCCGGGTCTTTACGCGGACGCCAAGTTCCGCGAAGGCTTCGCCGTGCTCGCGAGGCTCGGCCTGACGTTCGACGCGTGGTGCTACGCGCACCAGCTCGGGGACGTGCGCGATCTCGCGCGCGCCTTCCCGAACGCGACGATCGTGCTGGACCACGCGGGAACGCCGGCGCGCCTGTTCGGCGGCGAGGAAAAGAAAGACGGCGTCGCCGTCGACGCGGCGGTGGACGCGGCGTGGAAAAAAGCGATGGCGGAGATCGCCTCCGCGTGTCCCAACGTGTTCGTCAAGGTGGGAGGGTTCGCCCTGCCCTCGGTGGGCGCGGGCTTCGAGAACAGAGACGCACCTCCGGGCTCGGCGGAGGTTGCCGCGACGTTCGGGCCGGCGTACGCGTGGACCGTCAAAACCTTCGGCGCGCGCCGGTGCATGCTGGAGAGCAACTTCCCGGTGGACAAGGTGGGCGTGTCGTACGGCGTGCTGTGGAACGCGCACAAGCGCTTCACCAAGGACGCGGGGTTCTCCGCGGAAGAGCGGGAAGCGCTCTTCAGCGGCACGGCGAAGCGGGTGTACAAGATAGACTAGGCGCGTGTCCGGCGGCGCGGCGGAGCGGGCGACCGAGAAAGACGATGGGTAGATAGCGCGACGCGAGACGGACTGAGAGGATTCCGAAAGAATGCGACGGCTCGCCACTACAACGCGCGACACCAGCGCGATACCGTTCGCGTCCGCGAGGCCTCCGCGACCGTGTCACCTCTCGTCTCCATCACGCGAAGGGGTTGTTCTGCTGCTGCTGGGGAGGCTGGTAGGGCGCCGCCGCGAACGGGTTCGCGGGCGCCGGCGCGGGCTGCGCCGGCGCCGCAAATGGGTTGGCCTGCGTCGGCATCGCCGCAAACGGGTCGCTCACCTGCGCGGGCGCCGCCGCGGGCGCGAAGGGGTTCGCCGCCATCTGCTGCGGCGCCATCGGCTGCATCTGGGACGGCTGCGTTCCCATCGCGAAGGGGTCGGCCATCATCTGCTGCTGCTGCGCCTGCTGCGGCTGCGGCGGCTGCGCCGGCGCCGCCATCGCGGCGAACGGGTCGGCAACCGCGCCCGCGCCCTGGCTGGGCGCCGGCGAGAACAACGTCTCCATCTGGTGGCCGTTCGCCGCCACGCTCTGCATCATGTTGTCGAAGGTGACGGACCCGCCGACGGACTCCGGGCCGGCGCGCGTGGGCGAGTGCGCGGGGGGGGGCACGGGCGCAGAGAATGGGTTCTGCGCAAACGGGTCGCTCACGGGCGCCGCCGGCGCCGGCGCCGGCGCCGGTACGGGCGTCATTCCCGGCTGCGCGAACCTCTGCGCGTTCGCGTTGGCGATGGCGTCCCTGAACGCGCTCTGGCGCTGCTGTCTCTCGGGGGGGTCGTGTGCGGTGTGGGCCGGGGGTGCGTGCCGGTCGAGCGACGCGCGCGCGGCGGAAGATTCATCGCGGCGCGCGGGCGACGCCTCCGCGCCCGCGCCCGGCCGTCGGTTCCCGAGCAGCTCCTTGCGCATGCGCGAGATGGTCTGCGTGAAGTCCCGGGACGTCGTGGGGTTGAACTGCAGGACGTCCGTGAACGGTTTCTTCTCCCCGGGCCTCTGGTTGAACTCCAGCGCGAGCTGGTACACGCGGCGGTTGTCCTTGACGACCAAGTACACCTGCTTCAGGTCGACGATCTTCTTCGTCCACTTGTGCACGACGAACCCGCGATCGTCAACCTTGACGCTCACGATGAGCGCGTCCTTGACCACGATCAGGCGCGGGTACTTCTTGGTGGAGAACGCGCGGATGAGCGCGTCACCGTGCGCCTGGAACGAGCGAGGCGGCGGGGAAGCGGGCGCGACGGGAAGGGTGCGGTGAGGCGAGGCACGCACGGGGCGCGACGAAAAAAGGCATATACCGTCGTGTCGCGGCAGGCGCGAAGGGTCGCGCCGATCCGGGTGGCGCGGGCGCGCTGAGCCGCCCGTGCCAGGACACCAGCCCGGATCGCTCCACGCGGTTCGCCGTACCTTATTGCACTCGAACACTTGTCCGCCGAGGTCGTGGAGATCGGTGATGGTCATCGTCCTCCCTCGGGCGATGTCCTCGATGGTGAACTCAGAGCGCATCATCTCGCCCGAACCCCTGCAGTTGAACCGCTACGCGCCGAGAGTCGCGCGCCTTCGTCCCGCAACGGAAAAACACGGGCGCGCCGCTCCGAGCGCAACGGGTCTACCGCAACGCACGCGACGACGGATCTGACGCCGTGAGAGGGGCAGTGCGTCCCCGTTGTGTGAGCGACCGTCGCGCGTACCGGGGGCCTTCTCAGTTTCTGGATACATGCGGCACACGCTTTTGAAGCGTTGGTGACCGGTCCGTCGGGGCGTGACCTAATCCGGGCTGCACGCGGCTTAACGTGATCTTCTGACACGTGTGTGATTTTTTTTTCTCTGAGCCCCTCTCTCGCCCGCTCTTCAGGCGCGGTTTCTGGACCTGCCCCCCCCGATCGCGATCACGGCGAACATCAGCGCGCCGACCCCGCCGAGGACGGCGACGGGCAACCAGACAGGCATGGGCTCGGACTTCTTCGAGGGACGGGGCGATTTCTTCGCCTCGGGACGAGGCGATTTTTTAGGCGCGGGTTTCGCCGCCGTCGCCGTTGCCGCCGCCGCTGCCGCTTCCTCTTCAGCCCTCTTCGCCGCCGCCGCCTTGGCACGTCTGCTCGCCAGGGCGGCTTTCTTCGCTGCCGCTTCGTCCGCGGCCGCTTTAGCGGCGGCAGCGGCGGCCAGTTCTGCAGCAGCCTTCTCTTCCGCCGCCTTCGCCGCCGCCGCCGCGGCAGCCTTCTCTTCTGCGGCCTTCTTCTCCGCCGCCGCCGCCGCCGCCGCGGCAGCCTTCTCTTCCGCAGCCTTCTTCTCTGCCGCCGCCTTCGCTGCCGCCGCCGCGGCAGCCTTCTCTTCCGCAGCCTTCTTCTCCGCGGCCGCCTTCGCCGCCGCCGCCGCCTGCTCTTCAGCAGCCTTTTTCTGCGTCTCCGCCTCCGCGTTCTTGTCGGCGCCCTCCCCGGCGACCGGCGCCGGCGCCTTCGGCTCTTGCTTCTCCTCGGGAGCGGCAGCGACGGCGTCCTTGACGAGCGTCTTCATCTTGTTCTGCGCCTGCACGGCGGCGCCAGCGAACTTGAACCCGCTCCCCTTGTCGCGAACCTTTCCGGCGACTTCCTTCTCGCCGTGCGCCTTCTTGGGATGGTGGTTCTCTTCGCGCTTCGCGTGCGCCACGCGCTGCTTGCACAGGCGGATCTTCTGCTCGAGCATGCCGCTCTGGTCCTCGGATGCGACGCGCAAAGCCTCCTGTTTCGTCGATCGCCGTACGAAAGTGTTCGTTCGTTCGCGTCGTTCGCGACGAAAAGGGCGGTCAGCGTCGGTTCGCTCTCGCGAAAAAACGAAAGAAAAAGCGACGCGATCGCGCGATCCCGCACGTCTCGGTATATTCACCAGTCGGTGGCTCCAAAAAAAAAGCCTTTCGCACCTCGAACTGCACCAGCGCCGCGTCGTCGTCGTTCTGCGCCTCGAGCGCGGTCGCCTTCCTGAAGTACGCTTTGTCCCAGTCTGGCCTGAGCTCTATGCATCGCTCGGCGTCGGACAGAGCCTGGCTAACCTTTGAGAGCCTCAGGAACGAAGCGCTCCTGTTGCTGTAGATGGGGGCGAGCTCCCGCCTGTGAGGTGGGTCGGAAAGAAAGCGACGATCGGCGCGATCGGCGTCAGATGCGAAAGCAACGGTTTTTCTCCGCGTCTCTGACGAGACGCGCGGGGAACACAGCGGAGAGATGAACGCGTCGGCGCACGCGAGAATACCCGATCGTATGATGTCTCGTGGTGACGCTTCGCGGCGACGCACTGTTCCGATCCGTCCCGCTCCGCCTGCTTCAGAGCCTTGGTGTACGATGCGGCAGCCTTGAGGTACTCCGCGACTCGGAAGTTTTTGTTGCCCTCATCCTTCAAGGCTTGGACTTCCGGGGACAGACCACTCATGTGCGCGCGCGTTCAGCTGCGGCGCTGCGTGTACGTGCGATGGAGATCGACTGCGGATCGAGCCGGGTCACGGTGACGCGGAGCGTTGTGCGGTCGTTGGACGAACCGACGACTGGGCACACCGAAACGGAAAACCTTTTCGAAAAACCTTTTCCCTGAACCGTGATCTAAATTTCGGGCTTCCCGGGATCCCGGCGCTCGATCGCCCGATCATTATTTCCATTTTCCGTGTAACAACGAAACCGCCGCATTCCCTCACGCGCCTTCGGGGTGGGCCTCGGCGTGGGTCGGGCCGGTCGGCGGGAGGGCGTGGGTCTGCCCCCGATGGACTTCCGTGATGGTGATTTCGCGGCGGCGGCGCGAAACACGTCGGTGCCGCGCGAGGTGGCGCGCGCCCACCCCTTGGATGCGCCGCGCGTCGCGGCGGACGCTGAGGCGATCGTCGCCGAGAAGGAAAAGTTCGTGGACCCGCTCGGCGCGCTGTTGTCGCAGGCGCGCGACAGCGACGACGACCCGCGAACGCGCGACGAGGAGGCGACCATCGCCGAGAGTGCCGAGAGCGACGACGACGCGCCGACCGACGGGACGACCCGAACGCGGGACGACGACGAGGACCGCGAGGCGCGTGCGGAATGGGAGGCGGAAAAACGACGTTTCGTCGCGCGCGCGCGCGTCGCCGACTCCGGCGCCGATTCCCGGCGCGTTTTCGTCGCCGCGGGCACCGTTCGCGCTCGCCTCGAGGCGCTCGGGGATCCCGACGCCCTGAGAACAGCGGAGTCTTCGCGTTCGCACCGGAAATCCATAGTCGAGACGGTCGACGCGCTGCGCGCGGAGATCCAAACGGCGTGGCGCGAGAAGAACAGATTGGACGCGCTGACGCTGACGATCCGCGCGGCGAGCCTTCTGGATGTGGCGTACCCCGCGTCCGCCGCCGCGGCCGCGGACACGTGCGCCTTCTACCCCGCGCTCTTCGGTCTCGTCTGCGACGTCCTGGACGACGCGGGCGCGGCGATTTACGCCCGGATCAAACAAAAGAGCGAACGCGACGACGAAACCGGCGCGCTTCGCTCCGCGCTTCCGCGTCGCTTCGACTGTCGCGACGTCCCCGAGGACGCCAAGGCGACGTGTCGTAACTGGTTCGCGAAGATCGAGCGCGTTCCCGACGTCGTGCCGCGCGTGTATCTGCGCATCGCCACGCTGCGGTGCTCGCGGTTCGTGGAGGACCGCGAGGCGCTCCAGAAGCGCTTCGCGACGATCGTGGACGTCGAGCTGAAGAAAATAGAGGACCCGCTGGTGGGCGCCTTCGCGCGCGCGTACGCCGCCAAGGCGGGCGCGACGCTGACGCGCTTGCGCCCGATGAAGCGCGCGACCGACCTGAACGAGAAAACACGCGTGACGCGCGCGTGTTTCCTGACGGAGACGCTGCGGAGCGCGCTGACGGACTTCGCGGACGTCGTGGACCTGTTCGAGTACCCGGAGTACGCGGAGTGGAAGCGGCGGGACCGCGCGGCGCGCGACGCCGAGCGCGCGCGCGAAAGCGAGGACCTCATCGACGCCATCGAGAACTTTTTCGTCGACGCGTTCAACGACGAGTGGGTCACATTCGAGGACGGGGAGGACGACCGCGAAACCGTCGATGCTCTTCGTTCGGGGTCGAGGACCGCGCTGGATGGCGAGCAGGGCGCGGACGCCGCCACCGGCGCGCTCGCCGCGCTGAGAGACGAGAAGCGAAAAGAGAGCGTCGCAGAGGCGATGGCGTGGTCGGCGCGGTGCTTCGCGAGACGCGCGCCGCGCTCGGCGCTGGCCGAGTCTGCGGCGGACTTCCTAGCCACCGCGTCGGCGCGCGTGGACGGACCCGCCGAAGCGCAAAGGCGGCCGATGAAACGCGCGCTGAACGTCGCGTACGCGCGCGCGTGCCTGGAGGAGATGTCCGCGGATGACGCCGCGGCGGCGGCGGGGACGTTCGCGAAGCTCCTGACGCGCGCGGCGGGTCCGGGGAAACCCGACGCGAAGGGCGACGACGACGTCGCCACCGTCGCCACCGTCGACCCCGCCGTTCTGGACTGCGTGCGTATTCTCGGCGCGCGTCTCTCCGAGACGCCCCCTCCCGAGGCGGAGACGCGCGGCGGCGCGCTCGCGGACGCGTGGTCCGTCGTCGCGACGGCGGGTGGAAAAAACAGAGCCGAGCTCTCGTCGTTCCTGCGGTGCGCGGAGACGTGGACGGACTTCGCCGCCGCGCACGTGAGGGACGAGGACGCGCCCGGCGAGGAGATTCCGACAGTCGCGTCGTTGCTTCGCGACGTCGCCGCGAAGGTCACCTCGTGCGTACGACGGCCCGGTCCTTCCGGCGCCGCCGCCGCGCCGCCGACGCTCGACGAGGACGACCAAGCCGCGGTGGAGCGCGTGCTGACTCGCGCGACGAAAAGAGCGAGAGACCGCGGAGACTCGGCTCTCATCGCGTCGGAGCCGTTCGGCGCGCTCGTCGCGACGCTGCGCGGCGCCGCCCGCGCGTCGTTCGCCCGGAACGCGCTTCGAACGCTCTTGCGCGACAGTCACGTTTTTTCGCCGCCCGGCGACGGACGCGGCGGGTCCGATTCCCGAACGCCGATTCTCGCCCGCGAAGCCGCGCGCGCGCTTCTGGACGACGCGGCGGCGGCGGCGCACGCGTCGCTCGCGACGCGCGACGACGCGACGACACCGAACGAGACGGACCGGCTTCTCGCGCGATACGTGCGCGCCAACGTTTCCCATCTGCGAGACCGCGGCGCGTTTCGCGAGGCGCTGCGTTTCCTGGCGCGCGCGCGCGTCGCGTTTCCAGACTCGGACGCCGCGCAGCGCGAGGCGGCGCTGAGCGCCGCGTGGCTGGGCGCGGCGAAGAGCCTCTCCGCGCGTTTCGCCGCGGAACTCTCGGCGTTCTGCGAGGTGACCGCGATGGGCGTTCGGGACGGCGAAGCGCGCGTGCGCCTGTACCTAAGCGCCGCGTGCGCCGCTTCGCTGCGCGGCGACGAGGCGGCGGCGAGGCGGCGCGTCCGGCTGGTGAGAGAAGCCGTCGCCGACTTGGCGCGCGGCGGAGGCTTTGACGACGCCTCCGCCGCCGAGACCGCCTGTCTGTGCGCGGCGGCGCTCGCGACGCTGGATGACGCTCCCGCGAAGAAAGCCACTTCGGGGTCTTCCTCTGGGACCGATCCCGGTGGCGAACCCGCCGGGATCTCGGCGTCGTCTCGGCGCGCGCTCGGGGTTCTGGCGCGATTCGTCTCGGAGCGGAGATGGAAAGAGGGCTCGGCGGATCGCGTCGCCGCGAACCTCGCCGTCGCGCGCGCCGCCGCCGCGCTCGCGCGCCGCGAGACGACTTTCGAAACCGCGAAGGCGTTTTCGCGCCGGCGCGTCGCGCTGCTGGAGGTGGCCCACGCGTGTTTGCAGACCGCGGTGGACGTCTCGGAGACGGTCGACGCGACTCTCGGCGCGTCGGAGACGCGCGCGGCGGCGATTTTGGACGTCGCGGAGTGCGTCTCGTCGAGTTTCGCCGCCACCAAAGAGATGCGCGACTTGGCGTCGGCGCTGGTGCGGCGCGCGCGGGAGGACTCCGCGGACGCGCAAGACAGACGCGTGCGGGCGGTGGGGAGTACGGTCGGAAGGTTCTGTGGCGTCACGGCTTCGGAAGCCGGAGAGACTTTGGGCGTGCGTCGCTAGGCGCCTAGACGACGTCGCGCGAAGAGCGTTCGCGTTGTTGGACTGCTTTTCACTAAAAAAAACTTTCGCGCGCGCTTCGCCTCGCGCCGCTCACGCTTCCTTCTCCGTCCTGTCCGTGACGAGGATGAGGTGCCACCCGAACTGGGTCTTCACCGGCCCCTGGATCGTGCCCACGGGGCCCTCGAACACTGCCTCGTTGAACTCCTTGACCATCTGGCCGGGCTTGAACGTCCCGAGCGACCCGCCCTTGGACTTGGAAGGGCACTCGCTGTACTTGCCAGCCTCGCGCGCGAAGCGATCCTCGAGGTTGTCCTGGGGGCCGTCCTGCAGGCGCTCCAGAAGGGATTGCGCCAGCGTGGGGTCCTTGACGAGGATGTGAGACGCGGTGGCCTCCTCGCCGCCGAGAAGCGCGGCGAAGCCCTTCAGGGCGCCCGCGCTGGACCACAGGATGGCACCCACGGACAGCGCGACCGCCACCTGGGGGATGACATCCTCCACAGAGTCCGCGATCTGCGCCACCTCTCCGGCGCCGAGAGCGCGCACGGGCGCGACGCGGCGTCCGACGGTGGGGGTGGCGCGCGCGGAGACGCGCCTGGAGACGAGGGCCCCGGTCTGGGCGGCGATGCAAGCCATGGAGACGATCGGAGGCGCCGTGTCGAGTGCGACGGTTTATCCAAGCCAACTGGCAAAACAGAAGAAGCGAGATTCGAGTAAACATGGACAAAAAGCCAGCGCCCTGGGCCGAGCGTGCATACCGCGTGGGGCGGCTGTGCGACGGCTGCGCCGCGCATCGGGAGACCTCGGGGGTTTTCTTTCGGGAGGCACGTCGCGCCATGGGCCGCACCGGGCAGGCGAGCATCCACGCCGCGCTCGATGACTTCACCACGAAGCTCAAGCGCCGGCAGTTCCCAGATTCGTCGGTGGCGCTCGCCAGGCACACCACGGAGACGCTGATCCACGCGGTCGCCGCGCAGCAGTCGCCCACGGTGGAGGGCATCATCGAGGGCGTGCGCGCGGTATCGCAGAAACTCGTCGACGCAAGACCGTTAGGTGCGCGCTCTCCCGTCTCCCCTCGACCGTCTCCCGCCTCCTTCTCGCGCGCCGAGGGTCCCCGCGCGGGCGCGCACGCCTGACTCAGCCTCCGTCCCAAACCCCAACGCACCGAAACGCTGCAGAGCTGGTGGTGGGCAACATGTGCCGCCGCGTGCTGCACATCATCCGCGAGGAGGCGGAGCACAGCGCGTCTGCCACGCGCGACGACGAGGGCTTGAAGAGCGGCGAGCCCGACCCCATGCACCGCATGAAGCGATTCAAGTCCGAGGTGATCGAGAGCGTGGGCGAGCTCATCGACGAGCTCGAGGCGGTGACGAGCCACGTCAACGCGCAGGCGCTGGAGCACGTGTCTCCCGGCTCGGTGGTGCTCGTCGCGGGCGGCGGGTCGCGCGCGGAAACGCACGCCGTCGAGGCGTTTCTGCGCGAAGCGAACCGGAAACGCGCGTTCCAGGTGGTGGTCGCGGAGCCCGAACCGAACGGCCCGGGGCACGCGCTCGCGAAGACTTTGGCGGACAAAGGCGCGGAGACGACAGTGATCGGCGACGCCGCCGCCTTCGCGGTGATGCCGCGCGCGCATCTGGTGGTGCTCTCGGCGCGCGGGGTGTTCGCGGACGGCGCGGCGCTGTGCCCCGCGGGGAACCGTGCCGTGGCGGTTGCGGCGAAGGCGCATCGGGTTCCCGTGATCGTGCTCGCGGGCACGCACCAGATCTCGCCCCTCGGGCCGGACGACCCCGAGTACGACGCCGACGAGCTCGCGTCGCCGGCGGGCGCGTTCGAGTACGCGGCGGACGTTCCACGCGGAGACGTCTCCGTCGCCGAGGAGACGTTCGTCGTCGCCAACCCGACGCACGACCGCGTCGCGCCCGAGCTCATCACGCTGTTCGCGACGGACGCGGGGGGGCAAGTCCCAGGGTTTATCGCGTCGCTGATGGGAGAGTTCTACTCGCCGGAAGACAGGAGGTTCGATGCTTAGGCGTGAGGTAAACGTACCGGTCGGGTTCGTTAATACACTCGTTCCCGAAACGGCCCGCGACATCGCCCGACCGTCCGAGTGCGGGCCGCGACGCTCCACCGTCCACGCTCCGACGTTCGTCCGGAAAATATCGCTCCGGTCGCCACGAGCCAATTCCGGCGAGCGCCTCGCGGGCGGCCGCCACACCGCGGAGCGCGTCGCGGCGGTGCGACGTGCTGTCCGCCGCAGCGCGATGGTGGGCCTGGGACTGAACCTCGGCGACTTGGCGCGCGGGGACGGCCCCGCCGCGCCGTTGACCTCCCGCGGCGACGCGGACGGGAATGTCATCGTCCACGAGAAAACGGTGGATCCCGACGAAACGCGCCGCGGTGAAGCGTCCTCCTCGTCGGGATCGGAAGACGACTCGGACGACGACGCGCCGCTAGCCGAGAGGCTCGTGCCCACGACGCGACCCGCGGGCCTGCCCTCGCTGGGGCTCGGACTCGGCACGCGCGGCGCCCCCGCGGCCGGCGGGTCGACGGTTTCGTCCCCCACCTCGCCACCCTCCGGGACGTCCTTGTCCGCGCGCAAGCCCCCCGGGTTGGGCCTGCGCATCGGCGGCGTCGTCGGCGCGGGCGACGTCGACTCGGGCGACGGGCGTCCTTCCGCCATCGACCTGGAGTCCCTGCGCGCCTCCGGCGAGACGCAAGCCTCGGAGCTCACGATTCGGCGCGAGAAGTTTGCGCACTTCGAGAAGCACTGCACGCGCGTCGCGCCGAGCGTCTTCGTCGCCGGCGAGGCGGTGGCGCGGAACCTCGAGACGCTTCGCGAGCACGCCATCACGCACGTCATCAACTGCAACGCGTTCGTCGTTCGGAACCACTTCGAGGATGCCTTAGAGTACAAAGCCCTGTGGTTACAGGACTCGCCCGGGGAAGACGTGACGCGCGTCTTGTACGACTGCTTCGACTTCATCCGCGCGGCGCGCGCCGCCGGCGGGAACGTGCTCGTGCACTGCTCGCAGGGCGTGTCCCGGAGCGTCTCCGTGGTGATTTCGTTCCTCATGTGGGAGAGCGGCGCGTCGTACGAGGAGGCGTTCGCGCGCGTCAAGGCGCAGCGCGGGATCGCCAACCCCAACATGGGGTTCACGTGCCAGATGCTGCAGTGGCGAAAGCGCGTCGCCGCCGAAACGGCGCGGGGCGACCCGCCGCCGGATCCGGACCCCTCCGACCCGCTCCGCGAGTATTTAGTCCCGCGGACGCGCGTGTACCGCATGGCGCCGCACTCCGAGCACGACCCGCGGTACCTCGTGGCGAAGCTCTGCGAGGTGGCCGACGCGCAGACGGAGACGCCCGGATCTGTTTCCGAGACGAACGCGAGCCTCTGGTCGACGTTGGACGCGCGAGGCGCCTTCGTGGTGGCGCCGCGCGAGACGTCTTCGCGCGCGGAGAGAAAAAAAAAACGGGCGTTCGTCTGGGTGGGCCCGCGGTGCGTGGACGAGCGCGCGTTCGTCGAGCGCGCGCGGGTGTTCGCCAGGCAGCTCTGGGAGTACGACGGGCTCGGGGGCGCGTGGGGCGCGCGCGCGGCGGACGAGGCGGAGGCGGAGAAACGAATGGAGGAATTTTTTTCCGTCGTCGTCGCGCGCGGCGGCGAGGAGCCGCCGGATCTGGCCTCGGCGCTCGGCGGCGACGCCGACGTCGCGCCGTCCGGCGCGTGGGCGCGCGCGGCGTCGGCGCGCGTCGCGTCGTACGATGCGGACTTCGAGATGTACGTCGCGGGCGTGCGGTCGCAGGCGGCTCGGAGGGGAGGCGTCGCCGCGGAGAGCGCCTCTCCCTCGGCGCGAGCGGAAAGACCCGGGGCGGCTTTTTCGGCGCGAGCGCCGCGAAACGAGCGGGGCGCCGCCGGGCCGCGTCCGAGATCTATCTCGCTCCTGACCTACCCCGAGTTCGACCCGGTGACGATATACGACGAGGACGACCTCGACCCCGCGTCCGTGCTCGTGCTTCTCGCGGGGAGAGCAGCGGAGGCGGCGGCGGACGGAGGCGCGAGAGTCGAAAACGTCGAAAACGTCGAAAACGTCTCGCGCGTCTGGATCGGGCGCGGCGTCGACGACGGCGGGCACGCGAGAGTGTTCGGCGCGCGTCTCGCCGAGGAGGTGGCCGCGCGCATTGCCGAGACGTTTGGGGAGACGCACGTCGTTCGCGTCGAGAACGAGGGGAATGAGTCCGAGGCGTTCTGGGAAGCGTTCGAGGCGGGACAGGCGTGACGAGACGAGCGGACCCGTTTCGCGCCGTCTTCGAACGAAACAGAAGAACCCTCTTTTATTTTTCCTCTCGTGTACCCTCTCTTTTTTCGTCCCGCGCCAGCCGCGCGCTCGCCAGCTGGAAGGCCCGCTGTCCGCCTTTTCGGTCTGTCACCCGCGCGCGAGAGACGTGCCTTCGCCCCGGCGAAAGGACATCTCGCAACGCGCGATTTCGCGCGTCGTTCGTGTCGCACGCGAGCGCGCCGCGCGCGCCTCTGCCGCGCGAGCTTCCTTTCCCGTTTTTTCAGTGACAAAAGAGCGCCTGTTTAGACTGTTTACCCATACCCGCTAATACGCACCGCCGAGCGGCTCAAGCCAAGAAACCGAGGCGACCGCCGTTGTTCTTCGCCGTGCGGATCAGGTTCTGGCGAACCTTGCCGTCCGCGCCGATCTCCTTGCAGAAGTCGGAGATGACCTGTCGTGTGCGCCGCAAAGCACGGGAACGGAGGAGAGGGAGCGCGGGGGGTCAGACGCGGTCGTGGACGCCGCGCGCGGCGCTCGCGATCGAAAGAGAAGAGGGTCTCTATCCAAACTAGACGTTTACGATGACGGTTCCGGACGCGATGGGTCTTCGCGCGTGTCGTGGTTGAGCGGCGCTCGCGCGTTCCCGGGCGTACCTGCGAGTGCAGCGCGATGGCCTTGCCGCGGATCTGGTTGAAGCGCTTCACGCCGATGATGTTGCGCGCCACCACGACGAGGGGCGCGAACAGGCCGCCCTCGTTGGTGTTGCCGGCGACAACCTTCAGGGCGCCTCTGCCGGACTTGGAGGGACGCGCGGGCGCAACCGCGGCGACGCGGGAGCCCATGGGCGCGGAGGTCTTGAAGCCGAGGCCGCGCGCCGAGGCGGGGGCACCGAGGGACACGGAACCGGCGATGGCGGACATGCTGAACGTGAACTGAACGTGCGTGCGTGAGTGATGGCGCGTGTCGTCTGTGCGGCGTCGCCTTCGTCCCCGTTTCGGAACTGGGGATCATTTCTGGCCACCCACGTCACCGCGCCGTTTGCTGACAACTGTTGAGTTTTTTTGTTTTTTTAACTCCAGCACAGACCCAGGATGCGCCCATATCGATTTTCTTCAGGTTTTTTTTCGAACCCACGGCCACCGGACTCGTCATTCCCGCCACTGTGCGGCATATTCCCGCCACGGCCTCGTGCTCTTCGCATCGCTTTTTCGTCGACTCGCACTGTCGCCGCGCACCTCCGTTCGTCGCGGGGGGGTGCGCGCGATGTGGTCTCCGTCAGGCATCGATCCCGGCGCCGCGGCGGACATGCTCGCGCGCGCGGCGGCGGTCCTGCTGGTCGCCGCGCTCGTGGGCCGCGCGTTCCATCGAATGCGCCTGCCGCGCATCAGCGGGTACCTGCTGACGGGCGCTGCGCTCGGCCCGAGGGCGCTCGCGGTGCTGCGGGAGACGCACGCCGCGCGCCTCGCGGCGACGGACTCGATGTGCCTGGCGGTGATCGGAATCGCTGCCGGCGCGGAGCTGCAGATGGCGGAACTGCGGCGCCACCCGCGCCCGACGCTGGTGATGACCGCGTGCGTCTCGATTTTCAGCTTCGGCTTCGTGTTCCTGGCGTTCCTCGTCGTCGGGCCGCGCGTGGCGTTTCTCTCGGCGCTCGGCGCGGAGCACGTCGCGATGGTGGGGTCGCTGCTGGGCACGCTCGCGATCGCGCGCTCGCCCGCGAGCGCCATCGCCGTCTTACGCGAGATGGACGGCAAGGGCCCGTTCTGCCAGCACGTCATGGCGGTCACCGTTGCGAAGGATGCGCTCGTCGTCGCGCTCTTCGCGCTCAACGTCGAGTTCGCGGCGCTCGCCGACCTCGACTTCTCGCCCGGCGCCGCGACCGCGAACGAGCGGTTTCGCGAGGTGGCGGGAGACGTCTCCCGTCACAAAACGCCGCTCGCGGCGGTGCTGCGCGCGTTGTGTCTTCCCTTGGTCTCCGTCGCCGCCGCGTGTTTTTTGGGCGCCGCGCTCGGCGCCGCGACGAGCCGCGCGTGCGTTTCGCGGCCGCGGTTCCTCTTCTTCGCCGCCGACCGCGAGAAGACCGGAGAGGCGAAAGAGGCGCCGACCCGTCGCGGCTCTGCGTCTCTTTTGGCGAAGCGGGCGCTGCGCGCGGCGGCGGTGGCGCTCGCGTCCGGCGCCGCGTTCGCGCTCGCGTCGCGCGCGCGCGTCGAGCCCCTTCTGCTGTGCGTGGCAGCGGGCGCGACGTGCGCCAACGGGCGACACGCCGGCGGCGCGGACGCGCGCGAGACGTTGCGTTTGGCGACGGAGACGCTGATGCCCGTCGTGAACCTTCTGTTCTTCACCGCCGCGGGGAGCTCCGCGCGCTTCGACCGCGTGTTCGCGGACGCGAACGCGGCGCTCGCCGCGATCGTTTTGTTCGCGGCGAGGCTGTTCGCGCTGTTCCACGCGGCAGCGCACGCGCGGGACGCGCTCGCGACGACGTCCGCGACGCCTTCGTTTTTCCGCGACCCGGCGGTCGCGGAGAAGATATGGCTGGCGATGATCACGCAGGCGGGCGTGGCGATGGGTCTGGTGAAGAGCTGCGAGCGGCGGTTCGCGAGCTCGTGGGGGGGGGACTTCGCCGCGCTCGCGGCGGCGACTGTCGCGCTCAACCTGCTGGCGGGGCCGCCGGCGTTCAGGCACGCCGTCTTCGCCGCCGGCGAGAGCGGCGCGCAGAGGGCGGGGAGCGGCGGGAAGGGCGAGCCGGTGACGATCGACGAGACGGGGGGGGGGGAAGGCGACGCGGGGGTTTAGTTAGGGTGACGGTTTGTTTAGGGTGACAAACGGCGTTTTTCGTCGGCGTACAAAGCCGCATCAGGCGACGGCGGTTCTCCCACTTCGCTCGCGCCTCTCACTCCTCGGGCTCCGGGATGGTCATGTCCTTGAACAGCTTCCCTTTGTTGCGCGACTCCCACATGGCGTCGAAACCGTTGTTCACGACCTGCGCGGGCGGAGGGCGGGGGGTTGGCCAAACGACGCGGAGGCGCGGAGTCAGCGAGAGCGACGGCTTTTCGGATGGATCGCTCTCGCCAGGCTGTCCCGTGAGAGACCACCGCGGCGCGTCCGACGGGGGAGTAGTTCCGATCGGAGAGCCGGGGGTTGGGCGTACCTTTTCACCGACGAGCGCGCCGGCGATGACGACGGCGACGTACACGCTCGAGCGCTGCGCGCGGAGGAGTTGAGGCGGGGGACGAGGCGGTCGCGGTCAGACTCGATCGAGGGCGCGCGGGTGTATTTTGTCGTTGGAGCCGCGCGCGGTCCGTCGAGGCAAGGCTTCGGATCCCGGCGCTCGCGACGGGGCACGCACCGACATCGCGGTCTTATAGAACGCTTCGAACATGGTGTCCGAGGGTGTTTTTCCGAGGAAGCCTTCGCGCGCTTCGGGCTCTGCCAGCTCGCGTCGCGAGGCGGGCGAGGCAAAGCAGATCGAACCCTTCTATTTTTGCCCGTGTGAAAAAATCTGACTTCAACAAGCAAAACTCAAACGCACGACCATCACGTTATGTGTCATATGAGCATTTAGTCTGTAAGATTGTGTTGAACATCGCCGCTCGGATTTGGGCATCGGCGCTTTTTTAGCGATTCGCGGGCGACCCTGTTGTCCGCGCAGAGCTCAAGCGCGCGTTCCCTCGAGAGGGAAGGCGCTCACGTCCCGTTGCGCACGGCGCGGACGATCGCTAAGATGGCCTCGAAGATATCCAAGATGATGGACCGGACCGGGAAGACCTCGATCTTCGACCACGGCAAGGTGCGCCTCGCGAAGCGGCGGAAATGCAGTGACAACCTCTGGCACACGCCCTCGCTTGACCCACTTCGCGCGACCGGCGCCCGCGCGGAGACGCGCGCGACGCGCGGTTCGTCGCGCGTCTCTCCCTGCGCACGTGGACTGACCTTCCACACCTCCGATCTCTCCTCGCAGGCGTACTACGTCGCGCAGACCGCGCCCGCCGAGTTCAAGGTACGACGCGACCCTTGACAAGACGCGGGAACCGTCGGCTCTTTCCTGGGTCACGACCCGTGGAGTTTCCGGTGGCTCCTTCGTCCATTTTCTTTATCTGCTTCGCGCGTCCCCGCCCAGCGGGCTTCGGCCCAGGCTTCAGGCCCAACGCACTGGAACCGGACCGCGACTGACGACGACCCGCGCGCTGTTCCCCCGCCTCTCACCCCACCTTCCACTTCTCGTGACGTGACCCTTCGCAGCACATCTGCGTGGCGGTTGAGAAAGCCACGAACAACGACGTGTGCGGTCCGAAAGAGAAACACGTCCAGACGCTCCTCGAGACGGTACGGTCCGGCGCGTCCATTGCCGACGTCACGTTTCTGGTGAAGTACCTGAACCGCCAGATCGTTGACGCGACGCGGTGGACGACGATGCTCAAGACGCACGTTCTGCTGCACAGGCTTCTGCACAACTCCGGCGACGAGTTCAAGGACCAGCTGCGGCGCATGCAGAAGTGGGTCGAGGAGGATCGCGCGACGGACTCGCGCATCAAGTGCATGTTCTCCGTGCGCAACTGGCGCGACGACTCGAGCGTGGACGCGAACGAGCTCTCGCAGTGGACGCGCTCGTACGCCGCGTACCTCGAGGAGGTGGTGGTCAACCTGGACAAGATCCCGCGGCTGGACAAACTCGCGGCGGGCTCCAACGCGGCGGAGGCGACGGAGATGCGCACGTGCGACGAGTCCGAGCTCATGGAAAAGCTGCCGCGCATCCAAAACGCCATGCGAAGGCTGCTTGATTGCGAGGCGGTCAACAGCAACTTGACCACCAACGATGCGGTCATCGCGGGTGTCTCTCTGTTGCTGAAGGACTCGTTCAAGCTGTACCGATTGGTGAACGACGGGATCATCCGGCTCATCGACGTCTTCTTCCAAATGCGCAAGCTCAACGCGCTCAAGGCGCTCGACGCGTACAAAAGAGCGACGCAGCAAGGGGACGACCTCGAGCGCCTTTTCCGCTCGTGCAACAACTGGCCGTCGTTCCGAGACCTCAAGTTCCCGCACATCGAGAACCCGCCCGCGAGCTTCATGCAGACCATGGAGGAGTACGCGCGCGCGGCGCCGGCGGAAGCGCCGGACGAGCCGGCGCAGCGCGCCCAACAGCACAACGCCCAACAGCAGCGTCACGCCGCGCCCGCGCCAGCGGCGGTTCCCGCGCAGACGAACCCGATGGACGACCTCATGGGCGGATTCGCCGCGCCGGCGCCCGCGCAGACGTCCCCACCCGCGCCGGGACCCGCGCCCGCGGCGGACCACTTCGCGACATCCGCGCCGGCGCCGGCGACGTCGCTCGTGGACGCCTTCGCGGCGCCCGCGCAGGCGTCGCCGCTCGCGGCGCCGGCGCCGGCGGTGGCGCCGCCGCCGCAGATGGGCGGTGGCGGCGACCTCCTCGGAGGTCTCGGACCCAGCGCGCCCGCGCCCGCGCCTGCGCCCGCGCAGGACGGCGCCGATCTGTTCGGCGTGGAGAAGCCCGAGATGGACCTTAACGCGCTTTACGCCGCGCCGCAGCAACAAGCCGCCGACCCGTTCGGCGCCGGCGGGGGTATGCCCATGGGGGGCGGGTACGGGCAGGGCATGATGCAGCAGCCGTTCGGCGGGATGGGGATGCAGCCGGGAACGGGCATCGGGAGCTTCCAGGCTGCGCCCGGGCAGGTGCCGCCGCACATGATGCAGCATCCGAACGCGGCGGGCGGCGGCGCGGGCCAGCCAGGGTTGCCGCAGATGGGAGGGATGCCGCAGATGGGCGGCATGCCGCAGATGGGAGGGATGCCGCAGATGGGCGGCATGCCGCAGATGGGAGGGATACCGCAGATGGGTGGCATGCCGCAGATGGGAGG
>MDSV01137222.1_pt1 | contig 19535 bp, 16 predicted proteins | sample 810851 | NCBI WGS metagenome assembly MDSV01 (sample SAMN05326640, study PRJNA326480) | marine metagenome | isolation source: seawater | place: Atlantic Ocean: North East | collected 2012 | reverse complement strand
GGCCTCGAAGGCGCTGGACATGGTGCTGCAACTCGGCAGCAACAAGATCAGCGTCTATCGCTACCGCGATCCGGAAAGCGGAAAGGCCGGCTATTTCGACGGCGACGGCAACAGGCTCGGCCAGTATCTCTTGCGCAATCCGGTGCCCGATGGCCGGGCGACATCCGGCTTCGGCCCGCGGCATCATCCGGTGCTCGGCTATTCGCGCATGCATTCGGGCGCGGACTGGGCCGCACCCGTCGGTACGCCGATCTACGCCGCCGCCGACGGGACGGTGACCTTTGCCGGCTCCCATGGCGGCGACGGCAAGAGGATCGAGATCGATCACGGGCACGGCTACGAGACCAGCTACAGCCACCAGAGCAAGTTCGCCGCCGGCGTGAAGGTGGGCAGCCATGTGGAGCAGGGCCAGTTGATCGGCTATGTCGGCAAGACCGGCCTCGTCACCGGCGCGCATCTGCACTACGAAGTCTCGATCAATGGCCGCAAGGTCGACCCGCGAAAGGTACACTTCATCCGCGAAGGCAGGCTTGAGGGTACGGCACTGGCCAAATTCAGGGACTATGTGAACGGTGACGACGACGCCTGACGATTCTTCCGGGCGTCGGCGGGAGTTTGCGAAAGTGCGGAGGGCCTGCCTCGGCCTCACTCCGCCGGGCTGGTGATCAGCGCCGAGAGCTTTGCCGAGGCCTCGTTCAGCAGGCCGACATGGCCGATCGCCTCTTCCAGCGACAACCGCTGTAACGGAGCGTGGAAGGAAAGCGAGGAGACGAGGCGGCCGAAGGCGTCGCGGATCGGCACGGCGACGGCGATCATGCCGTCCATGAACTCCTCGTTGTCGGTGGAATAGCCGTTCTTGCGGATGCGCTGGATTTCGGTCATGACCGCCTCGGGCGTGGTCATGGTGTTGGCGGCGCGCGGGGTCAGTTCGGCCGCGTTCAGATAGCCTTTCAGATGCTTGTCATCGAGCGAACTCAGATAGATCTTGCCGGCGGAGGTGCAGTAGAACGGCACCCGCGAACCCACGGGGAGCTGGATCCTCAGCGGCCATTTGGTCTCCACGCGCTCCAGATAGATCATCGCGTCACGGTCCGGCAGCGAGATGTTGCAGGTCTCGTTGATCTGTTCGGCCAGCGCCGTGAGGATCGCCTGGCGGGCGGTGCGGATCCTCAGCGACGACATGATGCCCGCCGACATGATCCGGAGACGACTTCCGGGCGAATAGCCGCGGCCATCGATCTCGCGCTGGATGAAGCCCTCGGCCTCGAGCGTCGAAAACAGCCGGTGGATGGTCGGCTTCGGCAGGCCCAGCGCCTGGTTGACTTCCGTCGGCGTGACTGGCGCGCCCGCTTCGGCGAGCGCCTCCAGCACCATCAGCAGGCGAAGGTTTGTCGGTATCTGGCCGGTCTGATCATCCACTGGATTGCCACCATTTTTCATTATGAATTGATCGGGGCGGCGGACGCTCCGTCGTCCCCGGGGGCTTACCTGTTCGGCAGTAGCATTGTGGAAAGCGAAGGCACAAGGGCCACCAGTATCCACACCGCGACAAGCGCCAGGATATAGGGGTAGATATAGCGCAGTATCCTGAAGTAGCTCACGCCGGTCACGCCCGCGGCAACGTAAAGATTCAGCCCGTAGGGCGGGGTGATGAAACCGATAGAGGCGCCGACCAGGAAGATCACCGCGAACTGGATCGGATCGACGCCGATCGAGGCTGCGATCGGCGCGAGGATCGGGGCCATGATGATCGTGGTCGGCAGGCTTTCAAGCACCATGCCGGTGACGAAGACGATCGCCATCGCGGTGAACAGCACCGGATAATACCCGCCCATGGAGCGTACGAAACCGCCGATCGCGTCTTCCGCGCCCATGACCGACAGGATCTGCTGCATCACGACAGAGATTGCGATCAGCGGGGCCAGAATGCCGGTGATCTGGGCCGAACGCAGCGTGATCTTCGGAATATCGATCGGGCTGAAGCCGCGCACCACCAGCATTTCGCCATAGCTGCGTTCGCTCGGCGGGCGATCCTCGCTGGGCGAACCCATCATCTTGTGCAGCGGCAGGCTGACGAAGCCGACGACGACGCAGAACGCGACCGTGACGGCGGCGGCTTCCGTCGGCGAGAACTTGCCGGTATAGATGCCCCACAGCACGATGCCGATCGCAAAGAAGCCGAGCCATGATCCGATGGCGGTCTTGAATACCCGGGACGGCTGCAGCCGGATCAGATGGCCCCAGCCATTGATCGAGCAGATGACCCAGCAGAACGCCATCATCGCAAGGCCCATCAATATGCCGGGAATGATGCCGGCGACGAACAGTTCGGAGATCGGCAGGTTCATCAGGAAGCCGTAGACGATGAAGATGATCGACGGCGGAATTATGATGCCGAGTGTGCCGCCGGCCGCGGCCGTCGCCGCCGAGAAGCGCTCGTCATAGCCGCCCTTCTTCATTTCCGGATGGAGCATGGAGCCGATCGTGGCGGTGGTTGCCGAGTTGGAGCCGGAGATCGCGGCAAACAGCCCGCAGGCGCCGATTGCCGCCATGGCGAGCCCGCCGCGCAGCCAGCCGAGGCAGGAATAGGCGAAATCCGACATGCGCCGGGCAATGCCCGACTGGTTGATCAGGTCGCCGGTGAGGATGAACAGCGGCATGGCAAGCAGCGCGAAGCCATCGGTGAAGACATCGGAAAGCGCGGAGCCGAGATTGTCGAGCGGCAGGCCGAGCAGCAGGCTCATGCCGATGACCCAGATGCCGATGACCAGCAGCACCGGCACGCCGAGCAGGAAGACGCCGGTCGCGCCGAGCGAGATAAGGGTGATCCAGAGAGAGTCGGACATCAAAGGCTCCTCAGTCGCCGAATTGGGTCGTGGCGGAAATCAGCGGCGCGCCGTCCCGGTAATTCTGGTAGTCGATTGCCAAGTTCTCGAAGGCGCGTCCGGCCATCAGCAGGAAGCTGACCGGAACGGAGGTGAGAAGCCACCATTGCAGCACATTGTCGGTGCCGAGCAGGATCTGGAAATTGGCGGCGGAATTGAACACCACCCGCGTCGAGGTGACGATGACCACCCAGGAAAACAACAACCAGAGCGCGGCATCGAGCATGAGGCAGGCGAACTGCCCGGCGCGCGGCATCATGGCCCGGAACTCGGCGAAACTCAGGTGGTTGCGGAACTTCATGTTGTAGGCGCAGCCCGCCCAGGTCATGAACAGGAACAGGAACGGGGGCAGGGTGGTCGACCACGGCTCCTGAACGGAAAAGACGAAGCGGCGGAAGACTTCCACCGAGAGAATGGTGGCGATCAGGAGGTAGGACCAGATCATCACCGTCTTTTCGAGGTGTCTTTCGAGGAAGGGCAGGCGGGCGTAGATGAACGCCACCAGCAGGCCACCCACAATCGTCACAACCAGACCAACGAGCCATGCGCCATCGGAGCGCATCGCCTCGCTGATCGTCCATGAATCCCAACTTCCGATCGACGCGATGATCGACCAGGCGCCGCCAAACAACGAATCCATCGTCATTCTCCTCCCAAACCATGGGCTTTATTGCCGACAGCCGGCATTCCTCCTCGAAATGCCGGCTGCATATCTTATCGGATGAAGCGGATCAGCTCTTCCACCAGCGGCGCGGCTCGACGTTTTCCGGCTTCATGTCGGCGGGCACCTGCCGTGCGATGGCGCTGATCTCGGTGTAGGTGTCGATGCCGCCGGCCCAGTTGTTGAGGCGCTCGCGCCACTGTTCCCATGGTTCCGGGTTGTATTCCGGCGAGCACATTTCCTCCGCCATCTTGATCTGGTCGTCGGCCAGGAAGGCCGGGCGGACATTGTTGTCGGCGAACACCGTATTGGGAAGCTGCGGATCGGAGAAGCCGACCGTCTTCACCAGTGCGGCCTCGTTCGCGCCCTGGATCGCGGCCTGGGTGAAGTAAGAGGATTCCATCACGGCGTCCTGCACTTCCGGCTCGAAGCTGTCGAACACCTTGGCGTTCATCGAGGTATGCTCGGTGCCGCAGAAGAATTTGAGATCAACCGACTGCGAGACCACCGGCGCCATGTTGGCGTAGGCGACGGCCGAGGCCCAGGTTTCCGCACCGTCGATCAGGCCCTGCTTCAGGCCGTCGAGGGTTTCTTCCCAGGCGATCGGAACCGGGTTGAGGTTCAGAAGCTGCATGGCGATGCGGCCGAGCTGGGTGCCGGTCACCCGGTTCTTGGTGCCGAACAGTTCCTCGAGCTTGGTGATCGTCGGCTTGTCGGAATATTTGAGCCCAAGCTGGATACCGCGCAGTTCGCAATGGGTGAACAGGAATTTCAGCCCGTGCCGCTTTTCCAGCGGATCGCGCAGGATGCGCTGCGATTCCGGGCTGTAGAAAAAGTGATACTGCGAGGCGCGGCCCGGGAACATATAGGCATAGTCGAGCACGTTCAGATAAGGCGCGCCGCCGGCCGAATTCTGGGTCGAGGCGGTGTAGATATCGACAATGCCGAGCTGGGTCTTTTCGACGCAGTTGAGCTGGCCGCAGATCTGGTTGTCGCCGATGAACTCCACGCGGACCAGCCCGTTGGTGCGTTCTTCCAGGTCGCGGGCGAATTCCAGGCAGCCGACGCGCTCGATCAGCGTGTTCTGGGCGTTGAAGCCGGCCGCGCCGTATTTCAGCGTATATTTCGGCTCATTGCCGAAGCGCTTTTCATATGTGGATTCAACGGCTTTTGCCAGGCTCGGTAGTGTGACGACCCCCGCCATGGAGCTTGCCGCCAGAAGCGTGGAGCTCAACCCGAACCGTCCCGATAATTTGAAAAGATCGCGGCGCGATATGTTGCGCAGCTTTTCGTCCAGTCCTGTCATTTTCTTCCCTCCCTGTCGAAAAATGAGACTTGCGGTATCGAAATCAATCATATATCGAATGCCCTTGCAAGATACTTTCGTCGCTTCGGCGGCAAATTCAGGGCTTGAGGGGGGCTCATGGAGCGGCTGGAAGCAGATTATGTGATTGTCGGTGCGGGCTCCGCCGGCTGCGTCATCGCCAACCGGCTGAGCGCCGATCCGAATGTCAGCGTCGTGCTGCTGGAGGCGGGCCCGGCGGATCGCAATCCGTGGATTCACATTCCGGTCGGCTATTTCAAGACGATGCACAATCCGACGGTGGACTGGTGCTACAAGACCGAACCGGATCCCGGCCTCAACGGCCGTTCGCTCGACTGGCCGCGCGGCAAGGTGCTCGGCGGCTCCTCCTCCCTCAACGGGCTGCTTTACGTGCGCGGCCAGTCGAGCGACTATGATCGCTGGGCGCAGATGGGCAATCGCGGCTGGAGCTGGGAGGACGTGCTGCCGCTGTTCAAGCGCTCGGAAAATCAGGAGCGCGGAGCGGACCAATTTCACGGCGCAGAGGGCGAGCTGTCGGTCTCCAATATGCGGCTGCAGCGTCCGATCTGCGATGCCTGGGTGGCGGCCGCCACCGCGGCGGGCTACCCGTTCAACCCGGATTATAACGGCGAGACCCAAGAGGGCGTCGGCTATTTTCAGCTCACCGCCCGCAAGGGCCGGCGCTGCAGCGCCGCCGTCGCCTTCCTCAACCCGGTCAAGAACCGCCCCAACCTGAAGATCGTCACCGGCGCGCTGGTGAAGAAGGTCGAGATCGAGAACGGCCGCGCCACCGGCGTCAGCTACCTGGCGCATGGCAGAAGCGATGCGCTGGTGACCTGCCGGCGCGAGGTGATCCTGTCGTCGGGCACGATCAACTCACCGCAACTGCTGATGCTGTCGGGCATCGGCGATGGCGCGCAGCTCAAGGACAACGGCATTGAGGTCGTTCATCACGCGCCGGATGTCGGGCGCAATCTTCAGGATCATCTTCAGGCCCGCCTCGTGTTCAAATGCAACGAGCCGACGTTGAACGACGAGGTCCGCTCGTTGTTCAATCAGGCGCGGATTGCACTGAAATACGCGATGTTCCGCGCCGGGCCGATGGCGATGGCGGCAAGCCTTGCCACCGGCTTCATGCGCACCGGCGACCATGTGGCAACGCCGGACATCCAGTTCCACGTCCAGCCATGGTCGGCCGATAATCCCGGCGAGGGCGTGCATCCGTTTTCCGCCTTCACCATGTCGGTCTGCCAGCTCAGGCCCGAAAGCCGGGGCGAGATCGTGCTGAACGGTCCGGATCCGCGCAGCTATCCGAAGATTTTCCCGCATTACCTGTCGACCGAGACCGATCGGCGCACCATTGTCGAGGGCGTGAAGATTGCCCGCAGGATCGCCCGTCATGCGCCGCTGAAATCGAAGATCGCCGAGGAGTTCAGGCCCACGGCCGATCTTGCCATGGATGATTACGAGGGCACGCTCGACTGGGCGCGCAATTACACCGCCTCGATCTATCACCCGACCGGCACGTGCCGCATGGGCCAGGATGAGCGCGCGGTCGTGGACGAGCGTCTGAGGGTGCGCGGCGTTTCGGGACTTCGCGTCGCCGATTGCTCCATCATGCCGGAAATCGTTTCCGGCAACACCAATGCGCCGGCGATCATGATCGGCGAGAAATGCAGCGATCTCGTGCGCGAGGACAACCGGCAGATCGCCTGACACCGAACACCAAATTCCTAGAGGAGACCACCCATGAAAATGACCACCGAAGAGGCTTTCGTCAAAGTTCTTCAGATGCATGGCATCGAGCATGCCTTCGGGATCATCGGCTCGGCCATGATGCCGATTTCCGACCTGTTTCCGCAGGCCGGAATCGCATTCTGGGACTGTGCCCATGAATGCAATGCCGGGATGATGGCCGACGGCTACAGCCGCGCCACCGGCAAGATGTCGATGGTCGTCGCCCAGAACGGGCCGGGCATCACCTCGCTGGTCACGCCCGTCAAGACCGCTTACTGGAACCATACCCCGCTTCTGGTCGTCACCCCGCAGGCCGCCAACAAGACCATCGGGCAGGGCGGCTTCCAGGAAGTCGAGCAGATGGCGCTGTTCAAGGACATGGTCGCCTATCAGGAAGAAGTGCGCGACGCCTCGCGCATCGCCGAAGTGCTGAACCGCGTGATCCTGAAGGCCAAGCGCGCCTGCGGCCCGGCCCAGATCAACATTCCGCGCGATTTCTGGACCCAGGTCATCGATATCGAATTGCCGGCCATCGTGGAATTCGAGCGGCCTACGGGTGGCGAACAGGCGATCGATCGCGCCGCGAAACTGCTCAGTGAAGCCAAGTTCCCGGTTATCCTCAACGGCGCGGGCGTCGTTCTCGGCGGCGCGATCGAGGCGTCCAGGGCGCTTGCCGAACGGCTGGATGCGCCGGTCTGCGTCGGCTATCAGCATAATGACGCCTTTCCCGGCAACCATCCGCTGTTTGCCGGTCCGCTCGGCTATAACGGCTCGAAGGCGGCGATGGAGCTGATTGCCAAGGCCGATGTGGTGCTGGCGCTCGGCACCCGCCTTAACCCGTTCTCGACGCTGCCGGGTTACGGCATCGACTACTGGCCGAAGGATGCGGCGATCATTCAAGTCGATATCAATCCCGACCGCATCGGCCTCACCAAGCCGGTCACCGTCGGCATTGTCGGCGATTCGAAGAAGGTCGCGACCGGCATTCTCGACCGGCTTGCCGACAATGCGGGCGATATCGACCGCGACGACCGCAAGGCGCTGATCGCGAAGACCAAATCGGCCTGGGCACAGGAACTGACCTCGCTTGACCACGAGGAAGACGATGAGGGCACGACGTGGAACGAACGCGCCCGCGATCGCGAGCCGGAGCGGATGAGCCCGCGCATGGCATGGCGCGCGATCCAGAAGGCGCTGCCGAAGGACGCGATCATTACCTCCGATATCGGCAATAACTGCGCGATCGGCAACGCCTATCCGACCTTCGAGGAGGGCCGCAAATATCTGGCGCCCGGCCTGTTCGGCCCCTGTGGTTACGGCTTCCCGGCGATCGTCGGCGCCAAGATCGGTCAGCCGGACACCCCGGTTGTCGGCTTTGCCGGCGACGGCGCCTTCGGCATTTCCATGAACGAGATGGTGTCGCTGAAGCGCGACAACTGGCCGGCGATCACCATGGTGATCTTCCGCAACTACCAGTGGGGCGCGGAAAAGCGCAACACCACGCTGTGGTTCGACGATAATTTCGTGGGCACCGAACTCTCGCTCGACGTCCGCTATGCCGATATCGCGAAAGCCTGCGGCGTTGAAGGCGTGCAGGTGACATCGATGGAGCAGCTTTCCACCGAGCTGGACAAGGCCGTCGAGCGCCAGATGAAGGAAAGGAAGACGACCTTCATCGAGGTGGTGCTGAACCAGGAACTGGGCGAGCCCTTCCGCCGCGACGCGATGAAGAAGCCGGTCTCGGTCGCCGGCATCAACCGGGCGGACATGCGTAAACAGGCGGTTTGATCCAACAAGATAGGCAATGGCGGGGGCAAGCCTTCCCGCCATTGCCTATTGAAAATCAGGCGGCGGGCGACCTTGCCAATCGTCGTCGAAACGCTTTTTATGGGCCCGTCGTCCCGATCAGCGCAATCAGACCCGCAGGGTGAGAACATGAACCAGCTAGAGAAGATTTTCGCCAACGCAAAGCGGCTGAAGAAGACGATCATACTGCCGGAATCGGGCGACAAGCGCGTGCTGGAAGCGGCCTGCAAAGCGGCCGATTTGGGCGTTGCCCGCATCATTCTGGTCGGGGTGAAAAGCGATGTCGATGCGCTCTGCGTCGAGATCGGCATTACCCGCTCGGACGCGATCGAGGTCATCGCTCCGGAAAGTTCGGCCCTCCTGCCGGAGCTCTCGAAGCTCTATTACACGCTGCGCAAACACAAGGGTGTCACCGAGGAGGATGCCGACAAGGCCGCGCGCAACCCTTATGTGTTCGCGGCCCTGATGGTGAAGGCCGGGCATGCGGACGGCACGGTCTCGGGCGCGGCATGCTCGACGGCCGACGTCGTTCGCACCGCGATCCAGGTGATCGGCGCGGCCCCCGGCACCCGTCTCGTCTCCAGCTTTTTCCTGATGATGCTGGAGGCCGACCACCACGCCAAAAAGGGCGCCTTCCTGTTTTCCGATTGCGGGTTGGTGATCGATCCGGATGCGGCGGAGCTCAGCAAGATCGCGATCGCGGCAGCGGGCTCCTATACCATGCTGACAGGGGATACGCCGCGTGTCGCGATGCTGTCCTTCGCCACCCGCGGCAGCGCGTCCCACCCCATGGTCGACAAGGTCGAACAGGCCGTGAAGCTGGTGCGGCTCAACCGGCCCGACCTTCTGGTTGACGGCGCGCTGCAGTTCGATGCTGCCTTCGTTCCCGGAATCGCCAAATCCAAGGGGGCGGCCGAGCCGCTTGGCGGGGAGGCCAATATCTTCATCTTTCCCGATCTTCAGGCCGGCAATATCGGCTACAAGATCGCCCAGCGCATCGGCGGCGCCTCGGCAATCGGCCCGGTGCTGCAGGGCCTGGACAAGCCGGCCAATGACCTGTCGCGCGGTTGTTCCGCCCAGGACGTGCTCGACATGATCGCGGTGACCGCCTGCCAGGCGGGCGCGCAGAAATGAACCGATCGCGCGGGCAAGCGGCCGCCCCTCAGCCCGGCATGAGGTGAGGGCGCATGCCCGACCTTGCCATTTCCTTTCCGGTTTTCGCCGGCTTTGCGGCCTGCCTTGCGGCGGGCGCTTTCCTGCGCGGTCTGGCCGGCTTCGGCATGGCGCTGGTCGCGATGCCGTTTCTGGTGATTCTGGTGCCGCCGGCCGATGCCGTGCTTGCCGTGCTGGTGGTGCAGATCACGCTGACCCTGATCGATCTGCCGGAATGCATCGGCCATGCCGATCGCCGCGCCGTCGGCCTGCTGACGCTCGCGGCCTTTTTCGGAACGCCGGTAGGGCTGCTGTTCATTTCCATCGTTCCGCTCTGGCTGGCGCAGATCGTGATCGGCACGATCACGGCCGGAGCTGCTGCGGCGCTGTTCTTCAGGTTTTCCCTCGGACCTCGGCCGGGCGCGGTCTCCACCACGGCGGTCGGGTTTTTCGCCGGGCTGTTCAGCGGGCTTGCCGCAGCGCCCGGTCCGCCGGTCGTGGCCTATTTTCTGGCGCGTGAAGTGCCGGCGCGCACCAAGCGCGCCTCGATGATCATCCTGTTCGCGATCCTTGCCGTGTTCGCTCTGGCGACGGCGGCTTTCAAAGGAACGCTTCACCTCCACGTCGTCCTGCTCGGACTTTTTTCCGCGCCGCTCTGCGCCGGCGGCTCCGCGCTCGGCGCTTATTTCTTCCGGCGCGGCTCCGAGACCAGCTATCGTAACGTGGCGCTTCTGGCGATGGTATGCTCGGCGTTGTTCGGTATCGTGCTCGGCATGTCGGCCTGGCTGCGGCTCTAACCCGCCTTCGGACTGCTCCAGTCGGGCGAGCGCAGGTTGGCGATGCGGTTCTTGAACTGCAGGCCGGTGCGGAAGGCGAAATCTGCGATGCTTGAGACAGGCGCGGCCTTGCGCGCGGCATGCTGGCCGCGGATCGCGGTGACAGCGGGGACGTAACGCGCCGGCGTGTCGCTGCGCACGATCCTGGCGATCAGCGCAAACATATTATAGTCCTCGATCACCCGCCGCCTGGCCTCGATGATGGCCGGCAGACGCTTTTCGTATTCATTCGAGGCAATCGCCGCCCTCATGAGCTCGACAGCTTCGGCCGGTTTGCGGATGTCGACCGGGATCAGGCTTTGCGCGGGAAAATAATCGAGCACATTGGGCGCGCCGAAATAGAAGGGCAGCGAAAGGCCGAGGAACGGGTCCGAGAGCTTTTCGGTGATGTGGTGCGGGGCCACGTGGTTCTCGATCGCCAGATGATAGCGGAACCTGTCGATGGCCTCGGCCTTGTCATCCATATGCCGGCGGCCATGCCCGAAAACCTGAAGCTCGGGCAGGTGTTTGGCGGCATATTCCGTGAAATCATAGCGCAGGCGATGAAGCGTATGGCTCTGCCGCTTGCTGGAGCAGACAGTGGCGATCGTATCGGACTTTTCGGGGAAGCGTCGGGCGATCTCGTCGACGGGCAGATAGTCGTGGCGGTTCTCGTCCATGCCATAATACCATGTCAGCCCGGCCTGGCTCCAGATACGGCCGGGATGGCGCAGCGCGATCGGCTCCTGACTGGTCAGGACATGGCCGAACTGGCGGACGAAAGAGCGGCCGTAAACCTTGACGCCGCTTGGCTCCGAGGTGATCAGCAAGGTGTTTTCGGGCGGGCAGGCGAGCGGTTCCTCGGTCATGCCGATAAAGCGAGGCAGGTCGTCATAGACGACCAGCCAGTCGTAATTCCGGGCGTCGGGGTCGAAGATGAATTCGAGGCCGTTGGCCTCGGTCCAGCCTGTTGGCAATTGCCGGGAGAACCTGGGGTTTTCCGGGTTCACCGGCGGAGAACGGCTTAGAATCTTGACCCTGATCGCCATATCAGACCATTGCGTGCGGGAAGCCGGCTTATTTCCAGACGACTTCCAGAATTTCATAGGCGCGGGCTCCGCCCGGCGCATTCACCTCGATCGAATCACCGACTTCCTTGCCGATCAGCGCGCGCGATATCGGTGAGGAGATCGAGATACGGCCTTCCTTCACATCGGCTTCGAGGTCGCCGACGATCTGGTAGACCTTTTCCTCTTCGGTGTCCTCGTCGACGAGCCTGACCGTCGCACCGAAGCGGACCTTGTCGCCCGACATCTTGGCGGGATCGAAGATCTCAGCGCGGGTGGTCACGTCCTCGAGCTCGCCGATCCGGCCCTCATTGTAGCTCTGGGCTTCCTTGGCGGCGTGGTATTCGGCGTTTTCGGAAAGGTCGCCATGGGCGCGCGCTTCCGCGATTGCCTGGATGATCCGGGGACGTTCCTCCTGCTGGCGCCAGCGCAGCTCCTCGCTGAGCTTGGCAGCCCCGATCTTGGTCATCGGTACTTTTTCGACCATATCTTTATCCTTTGGTCTGTCGTTGGACGCGGCGGAGGCGGGCTCCGTCGCGTCCGTGCATGTTCTTCGTTTTCGTGGGGCGAACAGCCGTTGACTTGGGAAGCGCCCGGCCGATTTGCAACACAAAAAGAAACAGGTTCCGAAGCGTGACCCCGGAACCAGTTTCATAGCTGACGAAACTTATAACAGATGCGACGGCGCGATTTCCAGACAAATCGTCTTATCTCTTCGGCGCCGGCGATCGGGAGAGGCGCAGCCGCGCCGTGAAAGAGGCGCTTCAGTGCCCTTCCACCGGACGCGGTGGCTGTCTGCGATAGACCCTGTTGGCGGAAAATGACAGGGCGAGCAGAGCGAGCACGGCAACGAGCGCGCAGGCGGCGAAGCTTGCGCAATAGGCGTCGCGCGCAGCAGTGAGCCAGGGGGCATCGCTGACGCCCAGCTCGCGGGCGGCGTCCACCGCGCCGGCGAGCGTCTGGCCGGTGTCGAAGGCGGCGGATGGCGGCAGGGCGGAAAGATCGACCGGCTGCATGGCGAAGCGGTAGATAACCGTCGCAAGGCTTCCCAAGAGGCCGACGCCGAGCGCGCCGCCGAACTCGGCGCAGGTCTCCGACATCGCCGAGGCGACCCCGCCGCGCTCCGGCGGAGCCGAACCGATGATCAGCCCGGTCGTGGTCAGGATCGCGGGAATGAAGCCGAGGCCCAGAACGACATTGGCGATCAGCATGCCGGCAAGGCTCTGGTACCAGGCGGCAAGGCCGATGGCTGCGGCGCCGACCGCGTTGATCACCAGACCTGTGATGACCGTCGGGATCGGGCCGAGGCGGTTGGTCACCCGCCACGCCTGCAGCGACATGACGGTGAAGAACACGCCGGGCAGGGCGCTCCAGAGCGCCGCCTCGAGCGGGCTCAGCCCCAGCACGAGCTGGAAGAACTGGGCCTGCAGCAGGAAGATCGAGAACATGAAGAACACGACCGCCATATTGACCAGCATCGAAACCGTGAAGGCCGGAAGCCGGAACAGCCTGAGGTCGATCAGCGGTTCGGTAATCCGATTCTGCCGGCGGACGAACAGGACGCCGAAGCCGATGCCGGCGAAGACTGGTAGCAGGTCGGTCGCGTGAAAGCCATGGGCCGCGATCTGCTTGAAGCCGTAGATAACCGGCAGCACGGTCGCCAGTGAAAGCAGGACGCTCGTCAGATCAAGCCGCGGACTTTCGCCGGAACGGTATTCCGGCAGCAGGAAGGGACCGCTTGCCAGAAGCGCCAGCATGATCGGCACGTTGACCAGAAACACCGAGCCCCAGTGAAAGAAATGGAGCAGCACCCCACCGATCAGCGGGCCGACAAGGCCGCCGAGCGCAAAGGCCGTGCCCCACACGCCGATCGCGCGGTTGCGTTCGCTCTCGTCGCGAAACATGTTCATGATCAAGGACAGCGTCGAGGGCGCGACCGTGGCGCCGGCAATGCCCAGCAGCGCGCGAGCGAAGATCAGCATGCCCGCCGTCTGCGCCATGGCGGCGAAAATCGAGGTTATGGCGAAGGCGGCCGCGCCGATCAGAAGCAGCTTGCGCCGGCCGATCCGGTCGCCGAGCGCGCCCATGGTCACCAGGAAGCCCGCCACCATGAAGCCGTAGATATCGTTCATCCACAGAAGCTGCGGCGCGGACGGCTCCAGCTCACGCACGATCGAGGGGATGGCGAGGAACAGCACCGAAAGGTCCATGGAATAGACCAGACAGGCGACAGAGAGGACCACGAGGCCCACCCATTCGCGGCGGGTCGCCTTGACGGTTTCGGTCATGGGGTATGCTCCGGATTCGGCACAAGTTTGCGAAGTATGCGTTATCGCAAAACGCGGACGCATCCCAGCATTTTGCGATTCGCGCAGCCAATTAGGAGCCGATTTCACGCGATCGGCTGCAATGAAAAATGCGCCGGTCGTCCGGCGCATTTGAGGTCGGAATGGCGTTGGTCCTCAGCGTTTCATGGAGACGAGGCAGAAGAACGCGCCCTGCGGATCCAGAAACTGGGCGACGACCGCGCCGTCCGGAACGTCCATCGGACCGTTGAGCAGCTGCCCGCCGCCGGCCTTCACCCGCTCGATCGCGGCATTGAGGCCATCGACCTGGAAATAGTAGCTCCAGGCCGGCGTGGGCATGCCGTCGGGCATCCGCATCATGCCGCCGAGATCGTCGCCATCGCCGGCGAAGAGGTGGTATTTGCCCATCGGCCCCATATCGACCTCCTGCGACGGCTTCCAGCCGAACATCTTGCCGTAGAAGGTGACGGCGGCTTGAGGGTCGCTTGTGTAGAGCTCGCGCCACGCCGCAGAGCCGGGCGTGCCGCGCGGCGGAAACTCCGGCATGCCGCCTTCCGGCGGGATCGGCGTGAAGACGCTGATTGCCGCGCCCTGCGGATCGGTTACCACCGCGAACCGGCCGACCCCCTGAATGTCATGCGGCTCCATCAGCACCGTGCCGCCCGCGGCCTTGAACTCGGCGGCCTTGGCGTCGACATCCTCGACATGGACATAGCCCATCCAGTGCGGCGGGATGTCCTGCGCGCACATGTCCTCGGTCAGTTCCATCAGACCGCAGACATGGCTCTCATAGCCTTCGATGCCGAGCAGCGTGTAGGCCACATCGGGATGGCCGGCATCCTGCGCCTTCCAGCCGATGACATCCTGATAGAAGGCCTTCGCGGCCTCGGCATCCGTGGTCATCAGATCGTACCAGATAAATTCGCTCGCCATGCATTGCTCTCCCTGTTGCCGGAAACCGGTGCTGTGTGGTCTGTTTTTAAGTTGATATCAACCTATAATCTCTCGGTCAAGCCTGTAGCGGCATTGGGACCGTAGCGGTCGATCATGACAATAGCAGGACTGGAGGCGAACGGCCTCAACCGGCATTGCCAACTCTCGAGCCCCGCGCTAGATTTTCTTATAGCGGACCTTCGCGCCGATGGCGTCGTGCGCAGGGGAAGGCCGCAATCACCATGATGGTCCTGCACGCCCGGACGTTTGAGCGTTTTGACGAACGCTTCGAACCGGGCAGGGGTAGTCCGTCCGGTTCAGCGGATGAGGATTGACCCATGAACGGACTGGCCTCGCGCCCCGAGAATTTCGTTTGCGAGAATGGCGAGAAGGCGCCGCTGCCCTTCAGCCAGGCGGAATATGACCGCCGTCTTGCGCTTCTGCGCGCAACGATGGAGGCACGCGGCGTCACCGCCGTGCTGTTCACCTCGATGCACAACATCGCCTATTATTCCGGCTTTCTCTACTGCGCCTTCGGCCGTCCCTTCGGCTGCGTGGTGACCGCCGAGCGCTGCACCACGATCTCGGCCAATATCGATGCCGGCCAGCCCTGGCGGCGCAGCCATGGCGACAACATCATCTATACCGACTGGAAGCGCGACAATTTCTGGCGCACGGCGGCCGGTCTTCTCAAGGGTCATGCCCGGATCGGCATCGAGGGCGAGCACATCACGCTCGCCGCCCGCTCGGCGCTTGAAACCGCGATCGGCGCAGCGGAAATCGTCGATATCGCGGCCGATGTCATGGCGCTGCGCATGATCAAGTCCGCCGAGGAGATCGCGTTGATCCGCGTGGGCGCGCGGATCGCCGATATCGGCGGCGCGGCGATCCGGAATGCGATCCGTAAGGGCGCGCGCGAGATCGATATCGCCATGGCGGGGCGCGACGCGATGGAGCTTGCCATCGCCGAGGCCTTTCCGCATGCCGAATATCGCGACAGCTGGGTCTGGTTCCAGTCGGGGCTGAACACCGACGGCGCGCATAATCCGGTAACGGCGCGACGGCTCGCGAAGGGCGATATCCTCAGCCTCAATGCCTTCCCGATGATTTCCGGCTATTACACCGCGCTGGAGCGCACGCTGTTCCTCGGCGCGCCGGATGCAGCATCGCTGAAGCTCTGGGAGACAAACGTCGCCGCGCATGAACTCGGCATGTCGCTCATCCGTCCGGGCATATCGTGCGCCGCGATCTGCGCCGAGGTGAACCGGTTCTTCGCCGATGCCGGGGTGCTGCAATACCGCTCCTTCGGCTATGGCCATTCCTTCGGCCTCCTCAGCCATTATTATGGCCGCGAGGCCGGGTTGGAGCTGCGCGAGGATATCGAGACCGTGCTGGCGCCCGGCATGGTGATCTCGATGGAGCCGATGCTGTTCGTGCCGGAGGGCACGCCGGGCGCCGGCGGCTACCGCGAGCACGACATTCTGGTCGTGGGCGAGGACGGCGCCGAGAACATCACCGGCTTTCCCTATGGCCCGGCGCACAACATCGTTGCTGGCTAGAGCTGGCGCGCCGATTTAGCCGGGCAGGCGGCTGGCATAGGCATCGAGCTTTGCGAGCGTCTGCCGGCCGCCTTCGACGGCGCCGAACTCGAGGGTCGCGTCACGAGCCTCGACCGTTTCGAAGATCAGGATCAGCGAAACGCGGGTCTTTCCGCCTTCGTCCTCGAGCAGGATCAGGCCCCGGAAATGGGCGGGCTCGCCGCGTTCGCCACCATGGTCGTAGGCAATGCGGGCCGGAGGGGTGATCTCCGTGTAGCGGATCCAGTTGGGCCAGTCCTTGCCGTCGGGGCCGTGCATCGTGTAGTGCCACAGCCCGCCGACGGAAAAGTCCATGGCGTGGGTCTCGTTGACGAACCCTTCCGGCCCCCACCACTGGTCGAGGTGCTTTTCATCGGAAAGCGCTTTGAAGACCAGTTCGCGCGGGGCGTCCATGACGCGCTCCAGCCGGATGATTCTTGCGGGATCAAGGTCAGCGGTCATTGGTTTTCTCCCTCCAGAAACTGTGCGAGGCGGTCGAGATTCTGGTCGTTGGCGGCCTTCAGAAAATGCGCCATAGCCTGGTTTTCCTCGGTCGGCTCGAATTCCATTCTCCAGACAAGGCGGCTTCCGCCGGCATGATCCTCGAACCGCATCTCCAGCACGAAATCATGCACCGGCAGATGATGGCGCGCGCGGACCATGCGGCCTTCCTCGATCGCCAGAAAACTCCAGTGGTTGTCGAATTCATCGCCGTTCGAGGCGGTCATGACGATCCGCCAGCGTCCGCCAGGACGAAAATCGAACGCCGTGATGCGGTTTTCGAACCCGTGCGGCCCCCACCATCGGGCGAGCTTTGCCGGATCGGCCACCGCGGAAAACAGCGTATTGCGGTCCTGCGGAAAGCTTCTTTCGTTGTGGATTTCGAGGCTTGCGCTGGGCTTTTCCTCGCTCATGGCGTTTCCTCCTTCTGGATTTTCGCGAGATGGGCTTCCAGCCGGTCGAGCCGCTGTTCCCACAGCGCCCGGTAGTCCGAAAGCCAGCCATCGACCGCCTTCAGCGTCTCCGGCTCTATCCGGCAGGGCCGGGTCTGCGCCTCCCGGCCGCGGGAGATCAGCCCGGCGCGCTCCAGCACCTTCAGATGCTTGGAGACCGCCGGCAGCGACATCGCGAACGGTTCAGCCAGTTCATTCACCGTCGCTTCGCCCTTGGATAGCCGCGCAAGGATCGCGCGGCGGGTTGGATCGGCGAGGGCGGAGAGCGTCCGGGTCAGTGGATCGGACATCTTATATTTATCCCATCAGTTAATTAACCTAGTGGATAAATAAAGGAGGCAAATCTCTGCGTCAAGTCCAAAGAAAAGGGCAGGCGCCGGGCCTGCCCTTCATAAGGCGTCTCAGTCCGATACGGCTCAGGCGTAGCTTTGCAGCGGGCGCACTTCGAGCTGGCCCTGTTTCAGTGCCTTGATCGCCTGGGCGGCGGCCATGGCGCCGGCCATGGTGGTGTAGTAGGGCACCTTCTGGGTGAGTGCTGCACGGCGGAGTGACTTCGAATCCGAGATCGTCTTGTCGTTGCTGGTGGTGTTGAACACCAACTGGACCTGACGGTTGCGGATCGCGTCCTCGATATGCGGACGGCCCTCGCGCACCTTGTTGATCTTAGTGGCGGAAATGCCGTTTTCCTCCAGGAAGTCACGGGTGCCGCCGGTCGCCATCACCGAAAAGCCCTGTTCCACCAGAAGCCTGACGGCGGGCAGAACGCGCTCCTTGTCTTCCGACTTGACCGAAACGAAGACGCAGCCATCACGCGGCAGATCGACGCTGGCGCCGAGCTGCGACTTGGCGAAGGCGATCGCGAAATCCTTGTCGAGGCCGATGACCTCGCCGGTCGAGCGCATTTCCGGGCCGAGCAGCGTATCGACGCCGGGGAACTTGGCGAAGGGGAAGACCGCTTCCTTGACCGCGATATGGTTCAGCTTGCGCGGGTTCGGCCGCTCGCCATAGGACGCGATCACATCGTTCAGCTTCTCGCCGGCCATCACGCGGGCGGCGATCTTGGCGATCGGCGAACCGATGGTCTTGGCCACGAAGGGCACGGTGCGCGAGGCGCGCGGGTTCACTTCGAGGATATAGACCGTGCCGTCCTTGATGGCGAATTGCACGTTCATCAGGCCCTTGACGTTAAGCGCGAGCGCCAGCGCACGGGACTGTACCTCAAGCTCATCGAGGATTTCGTCCGACAGCGAATGGGGCGGCAGCGAGCAGGCGCTGTCGCCCGAATGGATGCCGGCTTCCTCGATATGCTCCATGATGCCCGCGACGAACACGTCGGTCCCGTCGCAGAGGCAGTCGACATCGACCTCGATGGCGTTGGTCAGGTAGCTGTCGAACAGAAGCGGGTTCTTGCCGAGCAGGGTGTTGATCTGCCCGGTCTTGTCGTTCGGATAGCGCTGCTTGATGTCCTCGGTGACGAGTTCCGGCACCACTTCGAGCAGGTAGTGCGACAAACCGGCATCGTTGTGGACGATCTCCATGGCGCGGCCGCCGAGAACGTAGGACGGGCGAACCACCAGCGGATAGCCGATTTCGGCCGCCACCAGACGGGCCTGCTCGACCGAATAGGCGATGCCGTTGTTCGGCTGGTTGAGATCGAGCTTGATCAGGAGCTTCTGGAACCGGTCGCGGTCCTCGGCAAGGTCGATCATGTCCGGCGCGGTGCCGAGGATCGGGATGCCGTTCTTTTCCAGCGCTTCGGCGAGCTTCAGCGGCGTTTGGCCGCCGAACTGCACGATGACGCCGACGAGCGTGCCTTTTTCCTGCTCGGCGCGCATGATCTCGATGACGTCTTCGGCCGTCAGCGGCTCGAAATAGAGCCGGTCGGAGGTGTCGTAGTCGGTCGAAACCGTTTCCGGGTTGCAGTTGACCATGATCGATTCATAGCCCGCATCCTTCAGCGCGAAGGCGGCATGGCAGCAGCAATAGTCGAACTCGATCCCCTGGCCGATCCGGTTCGGACCGCCGCCGAGGATGACGACCTTCTTGGCATCGGAAATGCCAGCCTCGGAGCGGGCCGCGCCATCAAACGGCGTCTCGTAGGTCGAGTACATATAGGCGGTCGGCGAGGCGAATTCTGCAGCGCAGGTGTCGATGCGCTTGTAGACCGGGCGCACGCCGAGCTTGTTGCGAAGCTGGGCGACTTCCTTCGGGCGGCCATGGGTGAGGCTTGCCAGCCGCTGGTCGGAAAAACCCATGGCCTTCAGCATGCGCAGGTTTTCGGCATCCTGCGGCAGGCCGTGCTCGCGCACCCGCTCCTCC
>MDSV01111848.1_pt1 | contig 19538 bp, 13 predicted proteins | sample 810851 | NCBI WGS metagenome assembly MDSV01 (sample SAMN05326640, study PRJNA326480) | marine metagenome | isolation source: seawater | place: Atlantic Ocean: North East | collected 2012 | reverse complement strand
TTATTACACAACAACTGGTTGGATGATGTGGAATTGGTTGGTAGGGGGGCTTGCTACAGGATCATCAATTTTTCTTTTTGATGGGGCTCCAGTTTATCCTAAGATAGATGTTCTGCTAGAATATTGTCAAAATAAAAAAATCAATTTATTTGGTGTGAGTGCAAAATATATAGATCATCTTAAAAACGAAAAGTATAATAGTAAAAATTTAGATTTAAATTCTATTAAAATTATTACTTCGACTGGTTCCCCGCTAGCAGAGGAAAGTTTTAAATATTTATACAGTAATATTAAGAAAAACGTTCATCTCGCCTCTATTGCTGGAGGAACTGACTTGGTTGGATGTTTAGTGCTTGGAAATCTTTTTTCAAATGTTCATCAAGGCGAGATCCAAGGACAAAGTTTGGGTATCGATATTGATGTTTTTACCGATGATGGAAAAAGCACGGCAGATGGAGAAAAGGGAGAATTAGTTGTAAAACAACCCTTTCCTTCTATGCCAGTAAAGTTTTGGGGGGATGATGATGGTCAAAAATATTATAAAGCTTACTTTACAAGATTTAAAAATATTTGGCACCATGGAGATTTCATTGAAAGAACAGATAACAATGGATTTATTATGTGTGGTAGATCCGATTCCACATTAAACCCGGGTGGAGTGAGAATTGGAACTTCTGAAATTTACCAGCAAGTAGAAGATATAGATTTTATTACCGAAGGATTAGTTGTTGGTCAAGATTATGATGATGATGTAAGAATTATTTTATTTGTTACTACAAAAAACAATCAAGAAATAAATGACGAAAAAATCAAATTTATAAAATCTAGAATAAGAAAAAACTGCTCTCCAAAACATGTGCCTGCAATAATTATTAAAGTTCCTGAAATTCCAAGGACTAAAAGCGGAAAGATTGTAGAATTAGCAGTAAGACAGGTAATAAATGGTGAGAAAATAAATAATAAAGAGGCAATCGCGAATCCCGAAGCTTTAAGGTTTTTTGAAAATCTGCCGCAGCTAAAATTGTAGCGCGTCAGTTTTATGAATTAAGATCAACAATTTAAGGGGTTATTTAAAGTTAAGTCTTGGCTTTAGTCCCTAAGTTTAATTTATCTAAAGCCAGGACCAATTAAATTAAAAGTATTTTGCGCAGTTTTTGTGCAACATTGAATGAAGATCGATAAGTTTATCAAAGTTTTTATTATAACCCCCACCAAGAACACCACACAAAGGAATATTTTTTGAATAAAAGTTTTCTATCACCATTTGGTCTCTTTTATTTATACCTTCGTCAGTAATTTTAAGTTTACCCAACCTATCTTCGTGATGAATATCAACGCCTGCAACATAAAATACAAAATCATAAGTGTCTTGATTCAATTTTTTAAGGTTATCATTCAAAACATTAATATACTCATTATCTTCCATGTTATCTTTTAGCTCAACATCAATATCACTTTTAGATTTTTTCGCAGGATAATTAGACGCACAATGCATACTAAAAGTAAGAACACTTTTATCATTTTGAAATATTTCTGAATTACCATTACCTTGATGAACATCTAAATCTAAAATTAAAATCTTCTTAGCGTATCCTTTATTTTTTAAATAGTTTGCTGCAACTGCCGTATCATTAAAAACACAATACCCAGCGCCAAAATTAAAGTTTGCATGATGACTACCTCCAGCAGTATTACATGCAAGCTTTGACTCTAGGGCTAGCTTGCTTGCAAGAACTGTTCCTCCAGTAGCCACGAAAGATCTTCTAACTACACTATCATTTATGGGAAACCCAATCCTTTTTTGAGCGTTGATATCTAGCGTCTTATTTCTAATATCATTTATATATTTTAAAGAATGCGAAGTTTTCATTGTCGCAATAGAGCATTCTTTGGGAATATGAAATTTTTTTACTACACCAGCTTCTAAAAGATGATTTGCTAATGCACCAAATTTTTTAATTGGAAATTTATTATCATCATTTATTTTTGCTACATAGTCAGGATGATTTACTATAGGAAGTTCCATTGAAAGCTAGTTTTTTATCTTTCAATACACATTGCAATACCCATTCCACCTCCGATACAAAGAGTCGCTAAACCTTTTTTAACATCTCTTTTAATCATTTCATGTATAAGGGTAACGAGAATTCTTGTCCCAGAAGCTCCAATAGGATGACCCAAGGCTATAGCTCCACCATTCACATTTACTTTTTCATCCGGGATAGAAAGTGTTTTTAAAACAGCAATACTTTGAGCAGCAAAAGCTTCATTAATTTCAAAAAGATCAATATCTTTTGTTGACCAACCAGCCAAATCCAAGGCTTTTTTTGATGACGGAATAGGACCTGTGCCCATTAATGCTGGATCAACACCACAACTTGCCCATGATTTAATTGATACTAATTTTTCAATACCTCTTTTCTCACATTCTTTATCAGACATGAGCGTGACAGCTGCTGCACCATCATTAATACCTGATGCATTTCCAGCAGTGACAGTTCCATTTTTTTTAAAAACTGGTTTCAGTCTTGATAAAGCATCAAGATTAATCCCTTCACGAGGGTGTTCATCAATTTTAAAATCTATTTCTGTATTTCTAGATTTAATTTTAAAATTTGTTATTTCGTTATCAAATTTTTTTTCTTTAAGAGCTTTTAAAGCTTTTTCTTGAGACTTAAGAGCAAATTTATCTTGTTCTTCTCTAGTAACTTGGAACTTTTCAGCAACGTTTTCAGCAGTAACACCCATATGATACCCATGAAAAGCATCCCACAAACCGTCTTTTATCATCGTGTCAGTAAGTTCAGTATCACCAAGTTTTTTTCCATCTCTTAAGTGAATCGCATGAGGAGCTAGAGACATGCTCTCTTGTCCGCCCGCTATTACTATTTTCGAGTCACCTGATTTTATACTTTGAAAACCTGAGGCTATAGATCTAATTCCAGAACCGCATACCTGATTAACAATATAAGCGGGTTTTTCTTTTGGAACACCAGACTTAATTGAGGCTTGCCTAGCCGGATTTTGACCAGTTCCACCAGTTAACACTTGTCCAAATATCACTTCATCTATTTCATTTGCATTTAATTTAGATTTTTTTATTGCATCCGTTATAACTGAAGATCCCAATTGATAACCGGGTATGTTTCTTAAAGTTTTATTCAATGAACCCACTGCAGTTCTAGTAGCTGAGGTTATGTATACATTTTTCATAATTATGAATTTATATATTTATTATTTATTTTCAATCGCTTTATCCCTTCTTAACAAACCAATTAATATTCCTATAATTAGAAACAAATATGTAGAATTACCTGTGGTAAAAAAACTCCCTGTAGATTTTAATGGAAAAATTTCAAATAAAAATAAAAACACAAATGGAATAAGCTTTAGATCTTTATACATTGGATTTGAAATTTTAAATTTATTAAAAAAAGAGACTTTAAGAATATAAATTAAAATTAAAAGAAAAATTAAAAATCCTATTATACCTGTTTCAGTTAATATTTCTAAATAGTAATTGTGTGGGTGCATATTACAAATTTTTTCGTGATGAAAAGGTGAACTAGGATCTATTTTTTCTCGAGTATGGCAGTAGTATCTAAAATTTTTAATACCACCTCCAATATATTTGTTTATTCTCCAAGTATGATAAAATGTTACAAATTCTTTTATATGTTGAGGTACAACATAATTTCTAGATTGATCTTTAGAGAAAATACTTCTGACTATTATTACTGTATTTTGTATTTGATTATAAAACACGTGAAAGTTCGAATTAACTTTTGCATTGAGATTATAAATAATTGAAAAAATTATTCCTAGAGCTACAAGTGTTGAAATAAGATATTTACGAGTTTTTTTATAAAAAAATAGAATTGTTAAAATTGTAAGAATAAAAAGTATGAATGGCATTCTATTCCCCGATAAAATTATAGCTATCAAAAAAATTATAAATAAAAGAATTAGATAAAAATTCAAAAATTTTTTATTTCCATTATAAAATAGAAGTATTGTAAAAAAAGAAAAGATGCAAAATCGTTGAAGAAAACTTCCAGCTATTAGCTCATCTCCAAAAGGACCTGATAATTTTCTAAAGGGAGCTACAAATCCAAAAATATCTTTTCCAAATATTAATTGATAAAATATATCAAAACTAACGAATAAAGTGCAGATTAAACATGAGACAAAGAAAAAGTTTAAATTAATTTTATCTTTTTCAACTAAAAACCTAATTATAAAATATAATATTAAGTATCTTAAATATAAAAACGATTTTTCTATAGTTGAATAGCGACCTTTCCAGTCTAACTCATTCATAATGAACTTATAATCGTTGATGATACCTGTTAAGATGATAAGAAAAAAAAATATTAAGAATAATTTATCTAAAATAGTAATTTTAATATTAAATATCTCTTTTTTGAAAATTATTATAGATAATAAAATTAAAATTATAATATTTAAATTAATTATCAAATTACCAGCAATAAAACTTGCTGGAAACAAAGCAAGGGTTAAACTTAACAAATTATAATTTGAATTTTTAAAGCTTAAAAATGCAGGCATATTCATTTATTTTATGATAATCACTTATAACAGAAATTTTAATAGGTTATTATATTTTAATCTGTTTATTTGCGCCTGTAGCTCAACTGGATAGAGCGCTTGGCTACGGACCAGGAGGTTCTGGGTTCAAATCCTAGCAGGCGCACAGAATTATGAAATTTTTTTTTGATAGAAAAGCCATTTTTTTAATAATTTTAATAAGTTTTATTATTAAAATTATTCTCTCTTTTTATTTTTCTGATCAAACATTGAAAAATGAGTGGGCGATATTAGTACATAATTTTAAAATTTCCGGGATATTAGGTCTGAATGTTTTTGAAAGCACGTTTGTTGCTAATCCAAGGTTCGGTGACTCAGGTGAGCAAATTCTCCCATCAGTATTTATGCCCCCTTTGTATACATATTTTTTATTATTTCACGAAATTTTATCACCTAATAATGTAAGTTTAATAATACTATCTCAAATTATTTTAAGTACAGTCTCGGTTTATTTTTTTTATAAAATTTTAATAAATTATACAAATCTTAAATTTTCCTTATTCTTGTCTTTTATTTTTTCAATTTTTCCACTTTATGTTTATTCAACATTAAAAATTTCATCGATATCTACACAAGTTTTTTTATTAATCATATTTTTTTATTTTATTTTTAAGTACGACCTAAAGCCAAAGTTGAAGAATTTAATTCTTTTTTCTTTTACATCTGGTCTTTTAATTCTGATGAGAGGTGAATTTATACTATTCTATTTTTTAACAATTTTTTATTTTTTAATCTTAAAAAAGATAAATTTAAAATCAATAATTCTTACTTTAATTATTTCACTATTAGTTGTTTCCCCATATTTGAAAAGAAATTACAATTATTTTGATAAAATCACTCTAACAAAATCATTTGGTTACAATTTATTAAAAGGTAATAATCCAGAATTCAAAATTGAAGGAAATCTTTTTTTTATTGAAGATAATTTTAAAAGAGAAGAATTAAAAATCTTGGCAGATAATAAATACGAGATTAACTTAGATAATTTTTATAAAAATCAAGCATTAAAGTTTATTTTTGATGATCCATTTAAGTACTTAAAATTTTACTTTATAAAAGTATTTGCGTTCATATTTTTTGATTATTCCTCGAGTTACCCGAATTATTTTAATATTCTGCATATTTTGCCAAAAATAACTCTATCTATTTTATCTTTATGTGGAGCAATTATAGCCTTAAAGAAAAAAAATATATTCCAATACTTAAGTATTTTTTATTTTACTAATATATTTCTCTTTTCAATTTTCTTTATCTTACCTCGCTACAGTTTGATTTTATTACCAATACAGCTTATTTTGCTTATACCTTTTGTAAAAATCTTAATTTCTAAAATTAGAAACTAATTGATTAATTATTTTAAGAGTTGAGTAATTTTGCTTCCATTTTGGATAATGCTTTTTAAATTTTTTCATACTCGAGATGTACCAAATGTGATCACCAACTCTATTCTGCTTTGTATAAATTTTTTTTATTTCAACTCCTGAAATTTCCTCAACTAAATTTAAAGCCTCAAGAATCGAGCAATTAGAATATCTTCCACCTCCAGTATTATAAATTTCACCACATTTAGGTTTTTTAAAAAAGTGCCAAAAACACGACACTAGATCATTACTATGTATATTATCTCTCACTTGTTTTCCCTTATAGCCAATTAAATTATATTTTTTATCTCTCATGGATTTTTTAACTAGGTAAGATAAAAAACCATGCAATTTTGCACCAGAATGGTTAGGACCTGTAATACAGCCAGCTCTAAAACAAGCAGTTTTTAAACCAACATTCTTTCCGTATTCCTGAACTATTAAATCAGCATAAGACTTTGAGGCGCCAAAAAAACTGTGAGTACATTTATCAATAGACATAGTTTCATCTATTCCTTCAGCAAATTTATGTTTAGAACTAATTTCCCATCGTGTTTTCTTTTCGTAAATTGGCAATAAGTTTGGATTATCACCATAAACCTTATTAGTAGACATAAATATAAAAGGGCTTTCAGGAGCATATTTTTTCGTTAATTCTAATAAATTTAATGTTCCTTTAGCATTTACATCAAAATCTATAAAAGGTTTATTTTTTGCCCAATCATGTGACGGCTGGGCAGCAGAGTGAACAATAACTGATATTTTTTTTCCATATTTTTTAAAAATTTTTTCAAGAGATTGAAAATTTCTGATATCTGCATTGTAATGATAATACTTGCTTATTTGACTTTTTAGTTTCCTCTTTATCCAAGAAACATCTCCATCTTTTCCAAAAAAAAGTTTTCTTGCGTTATTATCTATTCCAATTATCTCAAATCCCTTTTTTGAAAAGAACAATGCCGACTCAGATCCTACTAAGCCACAAGATCCAGTAATTAAAGCTAAGCTCATTTAAAATACTTCCATATAAATTTATTTTCAATTAACCACATATATATATCATTTATTATTTCATTTAATTTTCTTTTTGGTTTCCATTTGTAGGCTTTGAAAACTTCATGATTATCGGTGACATAATACGGAATATCGTATGATGAGGTTTTTGATATTTTTTTAATTTTAAGCTTGTTTCCCGTTAACTTCTGACATTCTAGTGTTAAATCTCTAAGTGAAATCGCGTTTTTCGTTCCCCCACCAATATTGAAAGTTTTGTTTGAAATTTTATTAAGATTTTTAATCTGTTTAAATACAATATCACAAACATCATCGATATGAATAATATCTCTAACTTGATGTCCATTTCCACCAAATCCAATATAAGATAATTTTTTCTTAAGAAAATGTTTAGCAACCCATAAAGGAACAAAACCTTGATCTTGTTTTCCAAATTGCCAAGGACCAGCTATTACACCAAATCTGTTTATTATGTATTTTAAATTATTAGTAAAAAAAATTTCTTTTATCAATTTTTCAGAGGATAGTTTGGTATAACCGTATAAAGAAGATACTGAGGAAGTATCAAAGTTTTCACTAATTTTTTTTCTTTTTTTAATTGGTTTACTAATCTTATTTTTATTTATAATTTTTCTTAAAGAACTAATAGAGTAAACTCTACTTGAAGACAAAAATATTAAGTTAGATTTATCTTTGATACTTTTTTTTAGAATATTAAAAGTCCCTATCAAATTAGTATTAAATACTTTATCAGGATCTTTTTTAGAAAACTCGATTGCTGGCTCAGCACAACAGTCTATGATTAAATCAAACTTTCTAATTTTTTTAATTTTCTCATAATTTTCAATATTAATTTTATAATTTTTAATATTGTTAAGTTTAAGCCTTTTAAGATTTTCTATAGACCCTTGTCTTGTGAGATTGTCCAAACTGCAAATATCAACAATTTTCATTTTTTTCTTTAAAAAAATGCCGATATTAGACCCTACAAATCCGCAGCCACCCGTTATAAGTATTTTCATAGTGTTTTAAATATCTTATTAATTTTTATAATAAAAGAAATAATGAATATATGTTATCAATAATTATACCTGCAAGAAACGAGTCAGATAATATCCAAGATATTATTGATTATTTTGAAAAAGGGCTATCGGACACTATTTATGAAGTTTTACTAATCAATGACTTCAGTGAGGACGACACTTTAGAAAAATCCGAGCGGCTATTTAAGAAAAAGGATAATTTTAAAATATTTGATAATAAAATCAAAGGACTAGGGGGAGCTATTAATCTTGGAATTAAGAAAAGTTCGGGATCTAAAATTTCAATAATGATGGCAGACTTATCAGATGATATTAATGATTTAAAAAGATATAATATAATTTTAGATCAAAAAAATGTAGATGCAGTATTAGGTTCTAGATTTTTAAAAGGATCTGTTGTTAAAGATTATCCTGCTCGAAAATTAATACTAAACAGAATTTTTAATTTTTTTGTAGGTTTAGTTTTTTTAAATAGGTATAATGACTATACGAACGCATTTAAAATCTATAAAAAAGAAATTCTAATCACAATAATGCCCTTTGTTTCTGAAAGTTTTAATATTTTTTTAGAAATTCCTTTAAAGATAATTAGCCGTGGATACTCATACGAGATAATTTACATAAATTGGTTTGGTAGAAAAAAAGGTAAAGCAAAATTTAAAATAAATGAATTAAAGTCAAAATATTTGTTTACTTTAATTTATTGTTTTTTAGAAAAAATACTTTTAAATAAAAAAAAATGAAAAACTTATTTAATATTTCTTTACAAAAGTCTGTAATTTTATTTTTTTTAGTTATATTTATTATACTTATGTTTTTAACAATTTTCCTTTAAATTAACTGTAAGCGAAAATCAACAAAGATACTCCTAAAAAAACTCTATAAATTACAAAAATGTTTAAACTGAAGTTTTGTATATATTTGAGAAAAAACTTAATCGTGATTAAAGAAAAAATAAAAGATAAAAAAATTGATAATATATTCAACAAAGAGAAATTAATTTCTGAAGATAAAGCAATATTTTTTATTCCAAAAATAGATACTGCTCCTAGAGTTGGAATTGACAGTAAAAAAGAAATTTTAGCCGCATCAAATCTTTTAAAATTTAAAAACCTAGCTGCAGTAATTGTTATCCCTGATCTGCTTACTCCAGGGACTAATGATAAAATCTGGTAAAATCCAATTATAATAGCACTTTTATAAGTAAAATTATTTTCTAAGTTATCTTCAAATTTAAACTTATCACTTACATAAAGTAAAATCCCAAATATTAAAGTCGTCCAGCCAATTATTTTAATATTTCTAAGCTTTTCTATTATATTAGTTTCTACCATAATAAATCCAACTATCATTACTGGAATAGAGGCTAAAATTATTTTAAGAAGTAAATCTTTCTTTTTAAAAAAATTTAAAACATCTCTATGAAAGTACAATAAAACGGCAATAAAAGATCCGATATGCAAACTAACATCTATAGAGAGACTTTGATTTTGAAATTTTTGAAATTCAGATATCATTATTAGGTGGGATGAAGAGCTTACCGGTATAAACTCCGTTACTCCTTGTATCAAAGACAGAATCAGTATCTCTATCATTTGATTAGCTTTAAAACTTAAGGGTGTTTTTTTAAAGACAAAACTAAATGCATAACAGATATGCAAAAAATACTTTTAATTATAAAGGAATTTTAAAATAAAGGTAACCGTTATTGACCTTTTTTTCCTGTAATTTAAAACAATTTTTAATTATTTTGGCTCACTTATGAAAAAAAAAATGCTCAAATTTGTGGACTTAAAACAGGAAACTCCAGAAAAGAGAAGTACATTAAAAAGAAAAGCTGACTTTAACGAGATATATAATGAGTTTATTACTGAGAAAGCAAAAGAACAATCGAGCAGGTGCTCTCAGTGTGGAGTTCCTTTTTGTCAAATACATTGCCCGTTAAGTAACAATATTCCTGATTGGTTAAAACTAACAGCCGAAGGAAGATTAAAAGAAGCTTATGAAATTTCTCAAAGCACAAACAATATGCCGGAGGTTTGTGGAAGAATTTGTCCTCAAGATAGATTGTGTGAAGGGAACTGCGTAATTGAACAGTCCGGACATGGAACAGTCACTATTGGTTCAGTAGAAAAATACATTAACGATACGGCATGGGAAAAAGGCTGGGTAAAACCAATAAAAGTTAAAAAGGAGCAAAAACAGTCTGTTGGAATTATAGGAGCTGGACCAGCAGGAATGGCTTGTGCTGAGGAGTTAAGAAAATCTGGTTACCAGGTAACAATTTATGACAGATATGACAGACCTGGAGGTCTTCTTATTTATGGAATACCAAATTTTAAACTTGAAAAATTTGTAGTCGAAAGAAGAACTAAACTTTTAAAAGAAAGTGGTATTAAATTTGTTCAAAATTTTGAAGTTGGAAAAGACAAAACACTTTATGAATTAAAAAGTAAACACGATGCGATTTTAATTGCCACAGGAGTTTATAAAGCACGAGAGATTGAAATCCCAGGTCATAACCTTAAAAATATTTTTCCAGCAATGGAATTTTTGACAGCTTCAAATAGAAAAGGATTGGGTGATAAAGTAGAGTTATTTGATAACGGTACACTAAATGCACAAGGTAAAGACGTGGTGGTTATAGGTGGTGGAGACACCGCGATGGACTGTGTGAGAACTTCTGTAAGGCAAAAAGCAAAATCAGTTAAGTGTTTATATCGAAGAGATAGAGAAAATATGCCAGGTTCAGCAAGAGAAGTGGGTAATGCTATCGAAGAAGGTGTTGATTTTGTTTGGCTAACAAGTCCAAAAAAATTCATTGGTAATTCAAAAGTTGAGGCAGTCGAAGTAAATAAGATGAAACTTGGAGAACCAGACTCTTCTGGAAGAAGACGACCTGAAGTTCAAATTGGATCAGAATATAAAATAAAAGCAGATTTAATTATTAAATCTTTAGGATTTGATCCAGAAAATCTTCCAAAATTATTTAATGCAAAAGAATTAGCTATTTCCCAGTGGGGTACAATAAAAATAGATTTAAACTCTATGAAAACAAATTTAGATGGAGTATTTGCTGCTGGAGACATTGTTCGAGGAGCATCGCTAGTGGTTTGGGCAATAAGAGATGGAAGAGATGCTGCAGTGCAAATAGAAAAATATTTACAATCAAAAACAAACAAAACCAGATCTGAGAAAGCTGCTTAAATGAGTATTTATAAAGAAAATAAATCACTTCTTGAAAAAACCCATAATTATAGTCCTGAAATGGAGCATGATGCATGTGGTGTTGGACTAATTGCATCTACTAATGGAAAGAAATCAAGGCAAGTTGTTGAGTATGGAATTGAAGCTTTAAAAGCAATATGGCATAGGGGTGCGGTTGATGCAGATGGTAAGTCAGGAGATGGTGCAGGAATTCAAATAGAAATAGCTCCAGATTTTTTCAAAGAAAAAATCTTAACTACAGGCCACACTCCCGATGACGAAAAAAGGATTTGTGTTGGTATGGTTTTTTTACCTCGAACAGATTATTCGGAACAAGAAAAATGTAGAGAAATAATAGAGTCAGCACTTTTAGAAGGTAATTATTATATTTATGGATGGAGACAGGTTCCAATAAATCCAAGCGTGCTTGGAAAAACTGCCGATCAAAGTCGACCTGAAATAGCCCAAGTAATGTTTAAAAAAAATGATCATTTAGAGACAAACGATTTGGAAAGAGATCTTTTTGAGACACGAAAAAAAATAGAGAAGATTGCTAGAGACAGCCAACTAAAAGATTTTTATATTTGCTCCTTCAGCTCCAGGTCAATAGTTTACAAAGGTATGTTTTTGGCAGAAATGTTATCTGAATTTTATCCTGATCTTAATGATAAAAAATTAACCTCAAGATTTGCTGTATTCCATCAGAGATATTCAACAAACACTTTTCCAAGCTGGGATCTTGCGCAACCATTCAGAACTTTAGCTCACAACGGTGAAATAAATACTCTTAAAGGAAATATAAATTGGATGAAAATTCACGAACAAGACATGTCAAGTTCATTATTTAAAAATGTAAAAGATCTTAAACCAGTAATAAGAAGTTCCTCAGACTCGGGAGCGCTTGACAATGTTTTTGAGTTATTAGTTCATTCTGGAAAATTAGCGCCTTTAATAAAATTAATGATGATCCCTGATGCTTGGTCAAAGAGAAGCAAGACTGTTCCGAAAAATCATCAAGATTTATTTAATTTTTTAAATAGCACGATTGAGCCTTGGGATGGACCAGCTGCAATTTGTGCAACTGACGCAAAATGGGTTCTGGCCTCATCAGACAGGAACGGATTAAGGCCTTTGAGATATACAATTACTGAAGATAATTTATTTTTTGCTGGTTCAGAAACTGGAATGATAAAGATACCTGAGGAAAAAATAATTGAAAAAGGAAAATTAGGTCCTGGCCAGATTATTGCGATAGATTTAAAAAAAGGTAAATTATTTAAAGACAAAGCAATTAAAGATTTATTAGCCAAAGACTATAAAAAATATAGTAAGCAAATTATCGATCTAGAAAAAAAAATTTCTAATGAAAATGAAAAGCCTAATTTTATTAATGAAGAATTAAGAAAGAGGCAATATTTATCGGGTTTGAGCGTAGAGGATTTAGAATTAATCCTTCATCCAATGGCTGAAGAAGGCAAAGAGGCATCCGGTTCTATGGGTGATGATACCCCTGTTGCAGTGTTGTCCAGCCATTTCAGACCAGTTTCTCATTACTTTAGACAAAATTTTAGTCAAGTAACAAACCCACCTATTGATTCTTTAAGAGAAAATAAAGTCATGAGTTTAAAAACAAGATTTGGGAATCTAGGAAATATTTTAGATTTTGATAATTTAACTGAAGAAAATATTTATGTCTTAGATAGTCCTATTCTTACGAATTCACAATTTAGAAAATTTAAAAAATTTTTCTCAAAAAAAATCAAAGTCATAGATTGTACTTTTGATATCTCGTCTTCACTAAAAGATAGAATTGAAGAAATTAGAGAAGAAGCTGAAACTTCAGTTAGAGAAGGAAGCACATGTTTAATTTTATCAGATAAAAATATTACCAATCAAAAGGCTAGTATACCAAGCATATTAGTAGTTGGAGCTGTTCACTCTCACTTAGTTAAACTTGGATTAAGAGGTTACTGCTCACTCAATGTAGAATGCTCGGATGCTTTAGACACTCATTCTTTTGCAGTCCTAATTGGAGTGGGCGCTACTACTGTTAACCCTTATTTGGCTATTGATTGTATATTTCAAAGATTTGAAAAAAAATTATTTGGTAAATCAGATTTTGAAAGCTGTGTAATTAAATTTAAGAAATCTATAGATGCAGGATTATTAAAGATAATGTCAAAAATGGGAATATCTGTAATAAGTTCATATAGAGGAGGCTGCAATTTTGAAGCTGTTGGGCTTAGTAGAGCAATCGTGTCTGATTATTTCCCCGGGATGTCATCTAGAATATCAGGAATAGGTGTTGCTGGAATTGAGAAGAAAATTAAAGAGCTTCATACAAAATTTAATGCAAAAAATGTTTTTACTCTACCTATAGGAGGTCTTTACAGGTATAGAAAAAGTGGTGAAGACCATCAATATCAAGGTAAATTAATCCATCTACTTCAGAGTGCGGTAGGTAGCGGTTCTTACGATCAATATAAAAAATATTCTGCTGGTATACATAATCTTCCACCAATAAATATTAGAGATTTATTAGAATTTAAAAGATCAAAAACTGCAATAAACATTGATGAAGTTGAGCCACTAGAGAACATATTAAAAAGATTTGGAAGTGGGAGTATGTCACACGGAGCTTTATCTGCTGAGGCACACGAAACTTTAGCGATGGGAATGAATAGAATTAAAGGAGCTTCATGTAGCGGTGAAGGAGGAGAAGACTCTAAAAGATTTAAAGTTCTTCCTAACGGTGATAGTGCGAATTCAAGAGTTAAACAAATAGCCTCCGCAAGATTTGGTGTTACGGTAGATTATTTAAACAATGCGAATGAAATAGAAATAAAAATTGCCCAAGGAGCAAAACCTGGTGAGGGTGGTCAACTTCCAGGATTTAAGGTCACTGAAGAGATAGCTAGACTTAGACACTCTACTCCTGGAGTAACTTTGATTTCTCCTCCCCCTCATCACGATATTTATTCTATCGAGGATTTGGCTCAACTAATTTATGATTTGAAACAAATAAACCCTAATGCTAGGGTAGGAGTAAAGCTTGTTGCTTCAACTGGAATAGGAACAATAGCAGCTGGAGTTGCAAAAGCTAAGGCGGATATAATTCTAATTTCTGGCCATTCTGGAGGGACAGGAGCAAGTCCACAAACCAGTATAAAGTACGCGGGTATTCCTTGGGAAATGGGATTGACGGAAGCTAATCAAATTCTAACTTTAAATAATTTAAGACATAACGTTACTCTCAGAACTGATGGAGGGTTAAAAACAGGTAGAGACGTTGTGGTAGCAGCAATGATGGGAGCAGAGGAATATGGAATGGGGACATCATCTTTAGTTGCAATGGGATGCATAATGGTTAGACAATGTCATTCGAATACTTGCCCAGTCGGTGTCTGTAGTCAGGATATTTCTTTAAGAGAAAAATTTACAGGTACACCTGAAAAAGTTGAAAATTTATTTAAGTTTGTTGCAACAGAAGTAAGAGAAATCTTAGCCTCACTAGGTTTTAAATCTATAAATGAAATTATAGGACGTACAGATTTATTATCTCAAGTGAATAAAGGTGCTTCAAATTTAGATGATCTAGATTTAAATCCTTTGCTTGTTCAAGCAGACCCAGGTGAAAATCTAAGATATTGCAAAGACAATCATATAAATAAAGTTCCTGAAACTTTAGATGAAAAAATCTGGTCTGATATTAAGGAAAAGATTAATCCTTTTGAAAAAAATAACTTTGAATACGAAATTGAGAATACTTTTAGATCTGTTGGCACTCGACTTTCACATCACCTTTATAAAACATACGGTAATGAGAAACTAAATGATGAAACAATTAATATAACATTGAAAGGTTCTGCCGGCCAATCCCTAGGAGCTTTTCTAACAAAAGGGATTTGCTTAACTGTTGAAGGTGATTGCAACGATTACGTCGGCAAAGGTCTATCGGGGGGAAAAATAATTGTAAAAAAATCAAAGAATAGCAAATTAGTTGCAGATAAAAATACAATTATTGGCAATACAGTTTTATATGGAGCTACATCAGGAAAACTTTATGCTTCAGGAGAGTCAGGTGAGAGATTTGCGGTAAGAAATTCAGGAAGCTTTGCCATTGTTGAAGGCTGTGGTGCTCACGGCTGTGAGTACATGACGGGCGGAACTGCAATTATTTTAGGTGCGGTTGGAGATAATTTTGGGGCAGGTATGACAGGGGGAATGGCATTTATTTATGATGATAAAAACAATTTTGAAAATTTCGCGAATCCAGGATCAATAATTTGGCAATCTGTTGAAACTGAGTATTGGAAAAAATTCTTAAAAGAAAATATCAAAGACTTTCAATTAAAAACTAATTCAATGAAAGCTAAAAATATACTTGAAAATTTTGACTTAGAACTTAAAAAATTTAAACAAGTTTGTCCTATTGAGATGCTTGATAAACTAGACAACCCTATAAGCTCAAAGCCTCACATCAAGAAAGCTGGCTAATGGATAAAATAAATATTTTTTGCTTTGGTTTTGGCCAGGTAGCAGAAAGTTTCATCAACAAATTGATCCATGAAAATAAAAAATTTAATTTAAATATTACTACCAGAAAAGAGTCACATCAAATTGAAATAGATAAACTTAAAATCAATTCGTACATGTTTGATAACGATAAATATGATGTCTCATTAAAATCCAAACTCGCGGAAGCAAATTATATATTAATTTCTGTTCCTCCTATTAATGGAGTAGATATTGTGGTTAAAAATTTTGACACTGATTTAAAAAATCTTAAAAAATGTAAATGGATTACATACTTGTCAGCTACAAGTGTTTATGGAGATCACAAAGGTGAGTGGGTCACAGAGAGAAGTATTACGAAACCAACCTCGTCAACTGGAACTGATAGGCTTAACGCAGAAAATCTTTGGAAAAAATTATCAGTTAATAATAATTTACCTTTACAAATTTTTAGACTAGCAGGGATATACTCCAATGAGTCAAATGTTTTAAAAAGACTAAAACTTGGATCAATTCAAGTAGTAGAGAAAGAAAATCATTTTTTCTCAAGAATTCATGTTGAGGACATAGCAAATATTCTTTTTGAATCGCTTGACAATTTTAAGAATAATGAAACTTATAATATTTGTGATGACAAACCAGCTCCTCAAACTGACGTGGTAGCTTATGGTGCTAAATTATTAAAACTAGACAAACCAAATCCTATAAAATTAGAGGAAGTAGAAAGTGAAATGTTGAAAAATTTTTATAAAGATTCAAAAAAGGTAGACAATAAAAAAATGAAAACCTTTTTTAATTATAAATTAAAATTTCCAACATATGTGGAAGGTTTAATGAGTATCTTTAACAATACTTTTTAATTCTCTTATAATTATTTTTAAATGTTTACTACTTGATAGACTGTGATCACCATTTTTAATTACAATTAATCTTTTTTTGGCATTTTTAAACATTGAAAGAACTTGTTTAGAAAATGATACTGGGACAACTTCATCTTTTTTCCCATGAATCATTGTGACATTAATTTTTAAATTAATTTTTTTGTTTAGAACTTTATTTTTTCTACCATCTTTTATTAATTGGTGAGTAATAGGATATTCATAGCTTCCGCTTTTAATTAAGGTTTTTCCTTTTTTTACTAACTCTTCCTTAATCTTTTTTGGAAATTTGTTCCACATCAGTCTTGTTAGAAACTCTGGTGCGGAGCCAATTCCTATTAGTCCTTTAATTTGTTGCTTAAAAAATCTAAATTGATTAAGAGCAATCCATGCTCCCATGCTAGAACCAATTAAAATAAAATCATTTTTTTTTACACATTTTTTAACTAATTTTTTTACGTCATTTGACCAGGTAGTAATATTACCTTTAGTGAAAGTTCCTGATGATTTTCCATGACCAGAATATTCTAGACTTAGAAAACCTAATTTGTTCTTTTTTGCAAATTTAAAAAGAGTTTGAGGTTTTTTCCCCTCTATATCAGACATGAAACCGTGTAAAAAAACCAAATATAATTTTTCTTTGAAGTAATTATGAGAATATCTCAGTTTTTTAGTCTTTGAAAATTTCAAAAATTTAAATTTTTTCATATAACGATAAGTTAATAGTTATTATATATAAATAAGATGATTACTAAAATAAATGTTTTACAAGTAATACCAAAATTAGGCTATGGTGGAGCGGAAACAGGTTGCTATGATATTGCTCATTACCTTGCAGAAAAAGAGTGTGGCTCTTATATAGCAACATCAGGTGGTGAATTAATAAAATTTGTTAAAAGAAATAAAGTAGGCATTTTTAAAATACCTGTACATTCAAAAAATCCAATTTTAATAATTTTAAACGCTTTACTCTTATCTTTTTATATTCTTCTTAAAAAGATAAATATTGTCCACGCAAGGAGTAGAGCTCCCGCTTGGTCTTGTTATTTGGCATGTCTGATTACAAATAGGGTTTTTGTAACAACCTTTCATGGTACTTATAATTTTAAAAATAAGATTAAAAAATTTTATAACAGCATAATGCTTAGGTCGAAACTTACAATAGCAGGCTCAAATTTTATTTTTGGACATATAAATGAAAATTATTTTGAATATTTGAATAAAAAAAAAAAATTAAGGGTAATTTTTAGAGGCATCAATATAGATTATTTCAATCCCAAAAATATTTCTATACTGAAACAAGAAAAATTGAAAAAAGATTGGGGCTTGGAACCTGACAAGTTTACCATTCTTATGCCTGGAAGACTTACTTACTGGAAAGGCCAAGAAAAATTTATTGAGTCGTTAAATATATTAATTGAGGATTATAATATAAATAATTTTCAAGCAATCTTACTAGGGTCTGATCAAGGAAGAAAAGTTTACACAAAAAAACTGTTTAGCCTAGTAGAAAGATATAGCCTGACAAAAAAAATAAAATTTATAAGCCACTGTAAAGAGATGCCTCTCGCATACTCTTTGGCGGATGTGGTTGTATCAGCCTCAATAGAACCTGAGGCTTTTGGAAGAATAGCGGTAGAATCACAGTCAATGAGCAAACCAATAATTGCAAGCAATATCGGGGGATCTAAAGAAACAGTTTTGAATAAAAAATCAGGTTTTTTATATAAACATGATGACCCAAGAGAACTTGCCAAATATCTAAATACTGTTATTCAATTAAGTCAAGAAGAGTTGAAATTAATGGGAAACGAGGGTAGAAAAAACGTAACAAAAAAATTTGATGTAGAAGTAATGTGTGACTCCAATTTAAGAGAATATAAAAAGTTATTAAAAAATTAATGCCTCAAATTCAACTATTAGATGGTAAAAAAATTTCTTTTACAAAATCCATAAGTGGTTTTGATCTGACAAAAAAAATTAGTAAATCTCTTGAAAAATCTGCGTTGATTATGGAGGTTGATGGCGAACTTAAAGATTTGAGTTACAAGATCACAAAAGACTCAAAGGTTAAAATTATTACACAAAAAGATAAAGAGGGAATAGATGTAATCAGACATGATGCTGCACATATTATGGCGATGGCTGTTCAAGAGTTGTTTCCGGGCACTCAGGTTACTATTGGTCCAGTTATTGAAAACGGTTTCTATTATGATTTTGCTAGGAAAGAACCATTTACTAGCGATGACCTAATTAAAATTGAAAAAAAAATGTCAGAAATAATTGATAGGGACGTAGAGACAAGAAGGGAGGTATGGAAAAGAGACAAAGCCATATCTCATTTTAAAAAGATAGGTGAAAAATATAAAGCAGAAATAATTGAAAGCATACCCGAGGGTGAAGAATTATCTGTTTACCATCACGGTGATACTTGGCATGACTTATGTAGAGGACCACATTTGGCATCATCTGGCAAAATTGGAAAAGCGTTTAAGCTTACAAAAGTATCCGGTGCTTATTGGCGAGGAGACTCTAATAATGAAATGTTACAAAGAATTTACGGAACGTGTTGGGGTACAAAAAAAGACCTAGAGGATTATTTGAATAGATTAGAAGAGGCTGAAAAGAGAGATCATAGAAAATTAGGTAAAGAGATGGATTTATTTCATTTCAGAGAGGAAAGTCCTGGCTCTGTTTTTTGGCATGAAAAAGGTTGGCTATTATTTCAAAGATTAGTTGAATATATGAGAATGAAACAAAGATTAGCAGGATATAAAGAAATAAATACTCCAGAACTTCTTGATAAAACTTTGTGGGAAAAATCTGGTCATTGGGATAAATTTGGAGAACATATGTTTACATCTGAAACACCAGATGAAAAAACATTTGCAGTTAAACCAATGAACTGCCCT
>MDSV01160469.1_pt1 | contig 19539 bp, 17 predicted proteins | sample 810851 | NCBI WGS metagenome assembly MDSV01 (sample SAMN05326640, study PRJNA326480) | marine metagenome | isolation source: seawater | place: Atlantic Ocean: North East | collected 2012 | reverse complement strand
TAATGTTTGTTTCTACAATTAATAGGAATTTGAAATCATATTTTTTTGCAATCGTAGGGGCTGAATATATTTTAAGATGGTTACCAATTGGGACTCATGATTGGAATAAGTTTCTAACACCAAATGAATTAGAAACTATCACAAGAAAAAAAAATTTTAAAAAAGATGATTTGATTGGAATGAAATTCAATCCAATTTCAAGAAAATGGTATTTAAGTTCAGACGCTTCGGTAAATTATATCTCTACTTTTTTAAAAAATTAATTTTCAGTATCTTTTACCCATGGCACAGTAGAAACTTCTATACCTTCATCTAGTAATTCTTCTGTTTCTTCTTTTGTGGCCTTGCCATAAATTCCCTTGGATGTTTTTTTATCATAATGTATTGCTCTAGCTTCTTGGGTAAAGTTATCTCCAACATCTTTACAATTTTTTTCTATATATTTTCTAAATTTAATAAGCTCTTTTTTTACAATCTTTTCAAATTTTGCATTATTTTCTATTTTATTTGATTTTTGCTTTAAATTTGGTGACATAATAGTTTTTTTCACGTCAGTAGAATTACAATAGATGCAGTTGATAAGTTTTTTTTTCTTTAATGAATCGTATTCATTTGAACTTGAAAACCAACTTTCAAATGTTTGTCCACATTTACATTCTAGGTTATATTTTATCATCTAAATATATTACTTAGTTTTTATAAAAAAAAAATATTTAATTTCTGTAGTCAGCATTAATATCAATATAGTCATGTGTAAAATCACAAGTATAAACAGTAAATGAACTGTTTCCAATACCTAAATCAACTTCAATATTAATTGCATCCCATTTCATATATTCTTTAACATCTTTTTCATTAAAATCTTCAGCAGCTTTATTTTTATCAACTACTAAGAAGTCGCCAATTTTAACTTTTATTTTATTAGCAATAATATTTTCACCTGTTTTTCCAATTGCCATAACAATTCTTCCCCAATTTGGATCTTCACCTGCAATAGCTGTTTTGAAAAGTGGAGAATTTGCAATTGAAAAGCCTATATTTTTTGCCATTGCTACTGATCTTGCCCCTACAACTTTTATTGTAATAAATTTTTTTGCACCCTCTCCATCAACAACTATTTGCTTGGCAAGATTTAAACAGAGTGTGTGTAGTGCTTTTTCGAATTCTTGTAATTTTGGATCTAACACATTATAAATTTTAGAATTATTTGCTTTACCTGTGGCAAAAACTGCAACCATATCATTAGTAGATGTATCTCCATCTACAGTAATTGCATTGAAAGTTGTTGTGGCAACTTTTTTTAACATAGCTTTTAAAAATACAGAGGGTATATTTGCATCAGTAAATATAAATGATAGCATTGTAGCCATATTAGGAGCAATCATGCCAGAACCTTTAGCTATTCCTGATATTTTAATTAATTTGTTTCCAATTTTACACTCCTCATAAGCTACTTTTGGTTTTGTATCGGTTGTCATTATTGAACTGGCTGCTTTAAACCAAACAAATTTATTTTGTTCAGTTTTCAATTTCTTTACCAACTCGGGAATGGTATTTTTTATTTTTGCATAGGGAAATTCTTCACCAATTACCCCCGTGGAAGCAAATATTAACTCTGTAACTTTTGTTATATCACTTACACCTTTAGGGGATTGGGATGATTTTAAAGTAAGAACTCTTGATAATGTATTTGCTATCTCTTTCAATCCTTTGGCTCCTTTTATTCCTGTAAAAGTATTAGCATTTTTTGTGTTTACTAGAAGAGCTTTTACAAAATGCCTTTTAATTTTTAAATTCCAATTAATACTAGCCGAAGTAACTTTTGAAACTGTATATATTGCAGAAAAGTTAGCTCCATCTGGAAAGTAAGCTAGAAACAAGTCATCACGTCCATCGCCATACAAATCAGCTGATACAGATGAAATTTCCAACCCATCAATGGGTTTTAACTCTTGAAATTCACCCATTTTAGAGATTTTAATTCTTGGATTTAAAAAATTTTTTAAATTTACTGTCATATATGTTTAAAAATTATTAATAGTGTTTATATAGGTCTTAATTGAAATATTATAGTTTATAATACATTATAAATATAAATGTTAAACATTGGAACAATTATCGGTAAATTTGTAAAGAATTCAAGTCAAAGAGAGCTTGATAAGCTAAAATCTACTATAAAAAAAATTAATGATTTAGAACCTCATATTAAAAAAATACCAAGCGAAAGCTTTCCTGCTAAAACAGCCGAATTTAAAGAGAAAATTAAAAAAGGAATAAGCCTAAATGAACTTATACCTGAAACCTTTGCTTATACTAGAGAAGCCGCATCCAGAACTTTAGGAGAACGTCATTACGATGTTCAGTTACTGGGAGGGATTATTCTTCACCAAGGAAAAATTGCAGAAATGAAAACTGGTGAAGGGAAAACTTTAGTATCTACCTTACCAGTATATTTAAATGCACTTACAAATAATGGAGTTCATGTTGTAACTGTTAATGACTATTTAGCAAAAAGAGACTCGGATTGGATGGGAAAAATTTATAATTTTTTAGGTTTATCTGTTGGGTGTATTACGAATGATATGGAAGATGAGATAAGAAAAAAAAGTTATAACTGTGATGTAACATACGGTACAAATAATGAATTTGGATTTGATTATCTGAGAGACAATATGAAGTATAATATAAATGAAATGGTTCAGAGAAATCATTCTTATTGTATTGTAGATGAAGTGGATAGTATACTTATAGATGAAGCAAGAACACCTCTGGTGATTTCAGGAGCAACTGAAAATAAATCAGATCAGTATTTCGTTTCCAATAAGTTTGTAAGAAAACTAGAAAAACCTGATTATGAATTAGATGAAAAAAATAAAAATGTTATGTTATCTGAAAAGGGGATAGATAAAATAGAAAAGTTATCACAAACTTACGGGGTGCTTAAAAATAATAATTTTTATGATCCACAAAATATCAACTTAGTTCACCATATAAACCAGGCACTAAAAGCAAATTTATTATTTTTAAAAGATACAGATTATATTGTAAGAGATAATAAAGTACAAATAATAGACGAATTTACAGGAAGAGTTTTAGAAGGAAGAAGATTTTCAGACGGATTGCACCAAGCAATTGAAGCAAAAGAAAATGTAGAAATACAAAGTGAAAATCAAACCTTGGCCTCAATAACTTACCAAAATTATTTTAGACTCTATAAAAAACTATCTGGAATGACAGGTACTGCAATTACAGAAGCTGAAGAATTTTATGATATTTATAGACTCAAAACTGTATCCGTGCCCACTAATCAATCAATGATAAGAAATGATTTGAATGATCAAATATATAGAACAGAAAAAGAAAAAAATTTTGCAATTATAGAAAAAGTTAAAGATTGTTATGAAAAAAAACAACCTGTATTAGTGGGGACTACAAGCATAGAAAAATCTGAAAAAGTTTCTAAACTTCTGGAAAAACAAAAAATAGAGCATAAAGTTTTAAACGCTAAACACCATGAAAATGAAGCAAAAATAATTGCAGAAGCAGGAAAATTAGGAGCTGTAACTATAGCTACTAACATGGCAGGTAGAGGAACTGATATTCAGTTAGGAGGAAATAAAAGCAAAATTTCAACTGAAGAAAATAATGTAGAAAAAAAAATAAATCCAAATGAAAAAGAAGAAGTAATAAAAACTGGTGGGTTGTTTGTTTTAGGAACTGAAAGACATGAAAGCCGAAGAATTGATAATCAGTTAAGAGGTAGGTCTGGAAGACAGGGCGATCCTGGAAATTCAATTTTTTATATTAGTTTAGAAGATGATTTAATGAGGATATTTGGCGCTGAATCTATAGATGGAATAATGAAAAAATTTGGCTTGAAAGAAGGAGAATCTATTGATCATCCATGGATTAATAAAGCTTTGGAGAGAGCTCAAAAAAGAGTTGAGGGTAGAAATTTTGATATTAGAAAAACTTTACTTAAATTTGATGACGTAATGAATGATCAGAGACAAGTAATCTTTGAGCAAAGAAGAGAGATACTTAAATCAAATAATATAACTGAAATAATTGACTCTTTTTTAGAAGATTTAATAGAAGATTTTTTGAATGAAAAGAAAGTCTATACTAGAGAAAATCAACTTGATTCCTTTAAAATTAAGATGAAACCAATAGTTGGTAAATCAATTAAAGATGATGAGTTAGAAAAAATCTTAAATTTGAAAGATAAGGATTTTAAAAATACTATTAAGGAAAAATTTGATATTTTTAGAAAAAAAAGAACAGATTTATTGAATGAAAAAACAAATTTAGAATTAGAAAAAAGGATCTTTCTTCAAAATATTGATTTGCTTTGGCGATCACATTTACAATATTTGGAACATCTAAGACAAGTAGTTGGATTAAGGGGATATGCGCAAAAAGATCCGCTGGAAGAATTTAAGAGAGATGCTTTTAAATTATTTGAAGAACTATTAAGTAAAATTAAAATAGATTTTATTAAGTTTCTAAATAATCTAGAAGTTGTTCCTAGCGATCTACCTAAAAATCCTGATTTAAACGAAAAAAAGAAAAGTATGTTGAATAATCCAAATTGCTTACTGGTAATAAAAAAAAATCAAAAAATTTCAAGAAATGATAAGTGCCCACACACAGAAAAGAAATATAAACATTGTTGTGGCGCTTTGTAGAACTTTAAATTAATAAGTATGCAGCTATTAACGTTATAAAAATTATCAATAATATATTTTTATATTTTTTTATAATTCCTTTGACTGACATAATTAAACTAGTATTTTTAAATATATCAACTTGGTCACTAGAAAAAACATTAAAGGTTTTCTGTTTTCCAATCTTCAAGAACTTTTCTTTTCTTTGTTCGTAAACTTCATTTCGTGAATAATTTTTATAATAATTTAAATATTTTGATAATGCTGTTTGAACTGAAATAATAACCTCTTCTTTTTTTCTATGTGCTCCACCTATAGGTTCTTTTATTAACTCATCTATTATACCCATTTTTAAAAGTTCATTACTTGTCAATTTCATTGCTTTAGCAGCTTCTAATGATTTGCTAGGATCTCTCCATAATATAGATGCACATCCTTCGGGTGAGATAACTGAATATATAGCATGTTCGAGCATGAGAACTTTATTTGCTGAAGCTAAAGCAATTGCACCGCCTGATCCACCCTCTCCAATGATTATAGAAATAATTGGAACTTCTAGTGTCATACAACACTCTATTGATTGAGCTATAGCTTCTGCTTGACCTCTTTGCTCTGCTCCGATTCCTGGATACGCTCCTGGAGTATCAATAAAAGTAACAATGGGTATATTAAATTTATTTGCTAATTTCATTAGTCTTATACATTTTCTGTAACCTTCAGGTCTCATCATTCCAAAATTCCTTTTTAGACGAGTATCAAGGTCATCTCCTTTTTCTTGGCCCAGAACTAAAACAGATTTTTTTTGGAAAGTAGCAAATCCAGCTAAAATAGCATCATCATCTGAAAATTTTCTATCTCCAGACAAATTAATAAAATTTTCAAATAAGTTATCTATAAAGAATTTTGCTTTTGGTCTCTCTTCATGTCTTGCAACCTGTGTTTTTTGCCATTCATTTAAATTTTCATAAGATTTTTTTAATTTCCCATTAATTTCGGTTTCTATTCTGGATATATTTTTAGTATCAACCTCTGTGATCCCCTCTTTACCAAAAGGATCCTTAAGTTTTTCCATTTCTTCCTCTAAATCTTTAATTTCTCTCTCAAATTCTAAATAACTTTTCATCTATGATATATATATATAATATAAAGAAATATGGCAAAAAAATATATTTCAATAGGACGATTATCAATAGCTTCTAAATTATTTGATTTTGTTAATAAAGAACTATTACCTGGTACCTCAATAACTAAAGGCAATTTTTGGCGTGGTTTAGATAAATATGCCCACGAATTATCTCCTAAAAATAAAAACCTTCTAGAAGTGAGAGAAATATTACAAAAAAAAATTGATATTTGGCATAGAGATAAAAAAGGTGGGAAGATAAATAGTAAAAAATATTTAAATTTTTTAAAAGAAATTGGATACCTAAAAAAAGGAATTAAAAATTTCAAAATTAAAACAAAAAATGTAGATGATGAAATTTCAACTATTGCTGGCCCACAATTAGTTGTTCCGGTAATGAACGCAAGATATGCTCTAAATGCTGCTAATGCAAGATGGGGAAGTTTGTATGATGCTTTATATGGCACTGATGTAATTTCATCATTAAATGGAGCTGAAAGAGGAAAGAAATATAATTATATAAGAGGAGAAAAGGTTATTGAATATGCTCGTAATTTTTTAGATAAAAATGTTCCTTTAAAAAAAGGAAGTTGGAAAAATATTTCAAAAATTCCAAAAGTTGAAAAAAATCAGTTAGATTTAAAATTAAAAAAACCTAATCAATTTATTGGATATACAAAAAAAGCAGGACACCTCTCATCACTTTTATTAAAAAATCACAACCTTCATATAGATGTAAAGTTTGATCCTAACCGTACTCTTGGCGGTCTTAAAGATAAGGCTGCAGGGGGACTACAAGATAAGGCAGCGATATATGATATAATTTTAGAATCAGCTATTACAACTATTATGGATCATGAAGACTCTGTTGCGGCAGTAGATGCTGAAGATAAAGTCCTTGGATATAAAAATTGGCTAGGATTAATGAAGGGTGACCTTCAAACTAAAATGGAAAAGAATGGTAAAAAAATTATAAGAAAACTTAAACCTGATAGAGAATATATTTCTACTGATGGTAATAAAATTAAATTACATGGAAGATCTTTGATGTTGAATCGAAATGTAGGTCATTTAATGACAAGCCCTTCTATTTTATTAGAAGATGGCTCAGAAATTCCAGAAGGAATAATGGATGCTTTTATAACAGTTGCAGCCGCAATCCATGATTTCAAAAAAAAGGGTAATTCAAGAAAAAATTCAGTTTATATTGTAAAACCAAAAATGCATGGCCCTGATGAAGTCGCTTTTACTGATTTGATTTTTGAAAAAGTTGAAAAAGTTTTAAAATTAAAAAAATATACTATTAAAATTGGTATAATGGATGAAGAAAGAAGAACTTCAGTAAATCTTAAAGCTTGTGTAAGAGCTGTAAAAAATAGAGTTGTTTTTATCAATACTGGATTTTTAGACCGTACAGGAGATGAAATGCATACCTCGATGGAGGCTGGCCCAATGATTAAAAAAGGTGATATGAAAACCTCTAAATGGATTTCCGCTTATGAGAATAATAATGTAGATGTTGGTTTAGCTTGTGGTTTTTCAGGCATAGCTCAAATTGGTAAAGGAATGTGGGCAGCGCCTGATAAAATGAAAGATATGGTTTTTCAAAAAATTAATCATCCTAAATCCGGTGCAAATTGTGCTTGGGTGCCATCGCCTACTGCTGCAACACTACATGCCATGCATTACCATCAAATAGATGTTTTTAAAAAGCAAAAGGAACTTAAAAAAAGAATTCCAGCAAAAATTTCTGATATTCTTATAATTCCAATTGCTATCAAAAGAAATTGGTCAATTAAAGAAATTGCTAGAGAACTAGAAAATAATGCACAAGGTATTCTAGGATATGTTGTTAGATGGATTGATCAAGGGGTGGGTTGCTCAAAAGTACCTGATATTAATAATATAGGCCTGATGGAGGACAGAGCTACTTTAAGAATATCATCACAACACATTGCAAATTGGTTACATCATGGTGTTTGTAGTAGAGAAAGAGTATTAAAAACTATGAAAAAAATGGCAAAAATTGTAGACAAACAAAATATTAGAGACCCTGCCTTAAAAGGATATGCTTCTTATAGAACAATGTCTGATAATTATGACAAATCAATAGCATTTAAAGCGGCTTGTGAATTAGTTTTTTATGGAAGAAACCAGCCTTCTGGTTACACAGAGCCTATTCTTCATTTAAATAGACTTCTCAAAAAAATTTAATCACTAATTACTGGACCTCTATTTTTAAATGCAGAATATAAAGTTCCATCATCTAAAAATTCTATTTCACCACCAACTGGTAAACCTTGGGCCAGTTTAGAAATTTTAACTTTTTCGTTTTTTAAACTATCTTGTATGTAATGAGCTGTTGTTTGACCTTCAATAGTTGCACTTGTCGCTAAAATTATTTCTTTAACTGAATTATTTTTAACACGACTAATTAATGAAGATATAAGTAATCCATCATCTTTTTTACTTTCTAGTGATGGGAGGGTGCCCCCTAAAATATGGTAGTGTCCTTTATATATACCTGTACTTTCAATTACCCACATATCAGCTATATTTTCTACTACACATATTTGATCATATTTTTTATTAGAGCAGAAACAGGCAGAATCTGACCCTTTTAGGTTTCCACAATTTTTGCAACGTACTACATTCTTATAAATTTGAGCTAGCGTTTTAACTAAAGGTTTGATTAGTTCATCTCTATTATTTATTAGTTTTAATACAATTCTTTTTGAAGATTTAGGACCTAGACCAGGTAATTTTGAAATTATTTTAATTAAATCATCTATTTCTTTAACATTATTATCAGCCATACTATTTTTAAAAAGGAAGTTTAAATCCAGGTGGTAAATCAATTCCACCAGTGACCTTCGAAATTTCCTCGGATGTTTTTTTTTTCAATTTTGCCTTAGCATCATTGTGTGCTGCAACAATTAAGTCTTCAACTATCTCTTTTGACTCTTTAAACAAACTTTCATCAAGAGCTATTTTTTTTAAATCTCCCTCTCCATTCATAATAACTTTAACTGTATTTCCACCAGCTATTCCTTCAACTTCAATTTTTTTTAAAATTTCTTGTGTCTCTTTCATCTTTTCTTGCATTTTTTTTGCTTGTGATATTAAATCTGTAAAATCAGGCATATTAATTTTCTTTTTCAACTTTTACCAGTTCTCCATCTGGAAATAAATCTTTAAATTTTTTATATACTTCATTATTTTTTTCATCTTCAATTATTTTTTCTTCTTCTATTTTTTTCGTCTCTAAATAATTTTTTTTTCCGATTTCTTTGGTTAAAGAAATTACCCATCTTTTTCCTGTCCACTCAAGAAGTTTTTCAGATAGTTTACGAACAAAATTTTTACTTAGCTTTTCATTAAAAGTTATATCTACTTTACCTTCTAAAAACTTAACTATACTTACATGTCTTTCTAAATCATATTTTAACTCAATTTCTTTTTTTTTTGAGGCTAAATTTATTAAGTCTTCAAAATTATTGATTTTTTCTAAATCTAATGAAGCATCCTTGGGTAAGTTTTCTTTTAATATACTTGAATCAAGCTTTGTTTGGTCTGTAGTTTTAATTTGTTCTTTAGAAATTTGTTTTTTTTCATTTGTATTTGGAAAAGTAGTTTTTCTAGTTGGTTTATTTTCAGTTAATTGTTTTTCTTCTAAATTATTTTTTTGTAACGTATCCAAAGCAGACTCGTAAGAAGGCATTTCCTTTATGTGAAGTAATTTTATAATTAGCATTTCTAACAATAAGATTTGATTAGAAACAATTGAAAGTTCTTCTAAACCTTTAAGTATAAATTGCCAAAATATTATCAAAGTAGATGTGCTTACTTCTTTTGAAATAAAATTTATTATTTCAGTTTCTGCTTCTGATAATGGCAAATCCGCAGTTAAGTCGTTAAGTTCTTTTCTTTGCAGGATAAAATGAATCATTTCCAACAAATCATTTAAAAAATTTGTTGGATCCAAACCTTCATTAATTAGTTCTCTTAATTGTTCTGTTGATTTTTTTTGATCTCCTTGAATAATAAAATGTAAAATTTTTAAAATTTTAGTTCTATCAGCAATTCCTAGCATTTTTCTTACGAGATTTTCGTCTACTTTTTCCTTTTCATTAGTTTGGCTAATTAAAGCTCTATCTAATAATGATAATGAATCTCTAACTGATCCTTCTGATGCTTTAGCTATTAATTTTAGAGCTTGTTCTGAAATTTTTCCATTTTCAAGTGTAGAAATTTTTTTAATATTATTAAATAAAACTTCAACTGGAACCCTATTTAGATCAAATCTTTGACATCTTGAAATAATTGTAAGGGGTATTTTTTTTACTTCTGTAGTTGCAAATATAAATTTTAAATGTGGAGGAGGCTCTTCTAAAGTTTTTAATAATCCGTTAAATGCTTGTTTGGAAAGCATGTGAACTTCATCAATAATAAAAATTTTATATTTTGCACTAGTAGGATTATATTTTGATGACTCTATTAATTCTCTAACATCGTCTATTCCAGTCTTAGAAGCAGCATCCATTTCTAAAACATCTATATGTCTTGAATTAGCTATCTCTTCACAATGACTGCATTCACATTGTTTATCTGGTTTAGACTTTTCTTGTTCAATAAAATTTTTTTCACAATTTATAGCTTTAGCTATTAAACGTGCTGTTGTTGTTTTTCCAACTCCTCTTATGCCTGTTAATAAATATGCATTAGGTAATTTATCAAGTTTTATAGAATTAGTAATAGTTTGAATCATTACATCTTGACCAATTAATTCTTTAAAGTTTTGTGGTCTATATTTTGAAGCAAGAACTTGTTGATTATTATTTTTCATAATTTAATTTTTCCAATAAGGAGACTGAACAACAACCTGAAACATTTTCGTTGCGGCTGCTACGTTTCCGTTCTGACCGGGTTGTGCGAAAAATTCCACCTGCTGCCAGCCTCCTCTTTTATTATATCAGTATAGAAATAAGAACTACAATATACCTATAGGTTGTTTATAATTTTTTTGACCTAAACTTATGCGCCTCATAAACCCCTAATATATCGAGTTTCTGTGTGTGAAAACCTAATTCTTCTAGCGCTTTCTGTAAAGCTGGGTTTTCAATATGACCCTCGATATCAATATAAAAATTAACTTGTTCAAAAGTATTTTTTACTGCAAAACTTTCCAACTTACATAAATTAACTCCATTAGTAGCAAATCCACCTAAAGCCTTGTATAGGGCTGCAGGAATACTTTTTAGCTTAAATATACAACTTGTAATATATTTTTTTTCTTTTAGTTCAGGTTGCTTAACATCTTTACCCATAATAAAAAAACGCGTCACATTTCCAGGCTCATCCTCAATATTTGATTTTAATATTTGTAAATCATAAATTTTTGCAGCTAAATCTGAAGCGATCGCTGCTTCACTGTTATCCTTTTTTTTAGATATAAATTTTGCTGAACCTGCTGTATCAGCTGAAATAATTGTTTTTAGCTTGTTAGAAAAAATAATTTTTTGACATTGCGAAATAGCTTGAGCGTGACTTCTTACTACTTTTATATCTTTAATACTTGATCCTTTGACTCCTAATAAATTATGGCGAACATTTTGAAAATGTTCAGCATGAATCTGTAGTTTATATTTTGGAATTAAATAATGTATATCAGCAACTCGACCGGCAAGAGAATTTTCTATAGGAATAATTATTTTACACTTTGGGTTAGCATCTGCAAATTTAAAAGTTTCTTCAAAAGTTGTGCAGGCTACAACCTCTGCATTTGGAAAAACATCTAGGCAAGCTAAGTGTGAATATGCGCCCTTCTCCCCTTGAAATGCTACTTTAATTTTATCGCTCATAATGTGCTCATGTTTGCTTTAACTTTTTCTAAATCCTCTTCCGTATCAACACTTAAAGCTGCAGAGTCACTAAGGCAGACTCCTATTTTAATATCATTTTCAAGTGCTCTCATTTGTTCAAGATTTCTTTCTAACTCTAATTTTGATCTTGGAAGCTTTACATACTTTGTTATAGCGACACTTGTAAAGGCATAAATACCTATATGATGGTATATTTTATCGTTTATTAAATTTTTCCTTGTTCGGAAAAAATCTATAGCATTTAAAAGAGTATTTTTTTCTAAATTTTTATCTACTTTTACTTTTACAATATTTTTATCATTTATTTCATTTTCATTTTTTATAGGTGAGGCTAGCGTTCCCATATCCCAATTTCCACTTTTCATTAATTTTACTAATTGTTGAATTGCTTCTGGTTTAATATTTGGCATATCTCCTTGTAGGTTAATTATTAAATCTACTTCATTTTTTAAATTATTTATATATGCTTCATAAACTCGATCACTTCCTGATGAATGATCTTCTTTTGTTAAAATTGCTTTTCCACCATTCTTTTTTACAATTTCAACTATGGAAATATCTGGAGATGCAACATAAACTTGACCTACGTTTGACTCTGTTGCCCTATTAAGAACATGTATAATCATAGGTATATTATTAATTTTTGCCAAAGGTTTATTTGGAAATCTTTTTGCCTCTAAACGAGTTGGTATTATTATTGCAGTGTTTTTCATAAACTATAAAATTATGCGTCTAACCGTCGCAAAATAAACTTATTAAAGTTTATTTTTTTGATCTAAGACATGATATATCTTACATTAACGTTTTACTAAACTTATAACTTTTATAAAATGAATAAAATTGTTACCTCAATAATACTAGCTTTCATCTTGATTATAGGAATTAACAAACTTTCTGATGTAGTATATTATGTTGATAAGCCAGAAAAATCTGCATATCAGGTTGAAACAGTTGTTGTTGATGCAGGTACAACAGAAGAAAAAGATTCTTCTAGTTTAGAAACTGGAAGTATTGTTGCATTATTTGCTTCTACAAGTGCAGCCGAAGGAGAAAAGGTTTTTAAAAAATGTGCAGCGTGCCATAGTATATCTCAAGGTGGCGCAAATAAAATCGGACCAGCCTTGTGGGGAGTTATTGGTAGAAAAGCAGGAGCTGTACCTGACTACAAATACTCGAAAGCAATGATATCTCATGCGAAGCCGTGGTCATTTGAAGAAATGAATGGTTTTTTAATAAAACCAAAAGATTGGGTAAAAGGAACCAAAATGTCTTTTGCTGGATTAAAAAACGATAAAGATAGAGCTGCTGTAATTTTATATATGAATGAAAATTCAGACAACCCTTTGCCTCAAAATTAAATTTCTATTTCAAACACCACTCTATAATACTTTTTTGAACATGTATTCTATTAAGAGCAGCCAACCAAACTGCTGATTGTTTCCCGTCGATAACATCATCTGTAACTTCGTCTCCTCTATTTGCAGGGAGGCAATGCATAAAAATAGAGTCTTTCTTCGCCACACCCATTAATTTTTTATTAACTTGGTATGGTTTAAGTGCTTTTCTTTTTTTTGCTATACTAGTTTTATCTCCCATCGAAATCCATTTGTCGGTCATTACACAATCAGCATCTTTTGCGGCGATTAGAGCTTTTTTAGTTATATTAATTTTAGAATTATTCTGTTTAGCCCAGTTTATAATTTTCTTATTTGGCTCATATCCTTTTGGGCATGCTATAGAAAGTTCAAAATCAAATTGCACTGCAGCTTCAATTAAAGAATAGACTATATTATTTCCATCTCCTAACCATACTATTTTTTTATTTTTGATGGGTCCCTTTAATTCTTCATAAGTCATTATGTCAGACATAATTTGGCAGGGATGGTTAAGGTCAGTTAAGCCATTTATAATAGGGATATCCAAATATTTTGAAAAGTCTACAACTTTTTTATGAACGTGAGTTCGTAACATTACAATATCTGCATATTGAGATAATACTTTCGCAGTATCGCGTAAACTTTCATTACCATTTCCATAGTGAATTTCGTCAGGATTTAAAATTAAGGATTTTCCACCAAGTTGTTTTACAGCAATATCGAAAGATATTCTTGTTCTGGTAGAGGGTTTCTCAAAAATCATAATCAAAATTTTTCCATCCAGAGGCATGTCTGTATCTACTGCATTTTTTTCAGTTTTATTTCTTTTATTTTTTTTTAATTTAGCATTTTCAATAATGAGTCTTAATTCTTTTTTGGAAATATCTGATATATTGATAAAATTTTTCAAATCAATTCCTTACAAGTTTTTTCAATTTTAGATATAGCTTCATCAAGTTCTTCATTTTTTACTACAAGTGGTGGAAAGAGTCGTATAACATTTTCTGCAGCCTTAACCGTGAGCATTTGATTATCCATAAGTTTATTCATAAATTCGCTGTTATCAACTAACATCTTGATACCCTTCATTAAACCTACGCCTCTCACTTCTCCAATAATTTTTGGATACTTTTCCTTAATTTTATTTAATTCTTTATGAAAATAATCACCCTTTTTTTTTACATTTTTAAAAAAATCTTTTTCAAACAAAACATCAAGTACAGCATTGCCCACAGCCATTGCTAGAGGATTTCCTCCAAAAGTACTTCCATGGGTTCCGGCTGTCATACCGCTAGAAACTTTTTTTGTTACTAAACATGCTCCGAGTGGAAAGCCGCCACCTATACCTTTTGCAATTGGCACAATATCTGGTTTTATTCCTGAAGATTCAAAAGCAAAAAAATTTCCTGTTCTGTATGCACATTGCACTTCATCTAAAATCAAAAGTATTCCATTTTCATCACATAATTCTCTTAAGCCTTTTATGCAATAATCAGGTATAATTTTAATTCCACCTTCTCCCATTATAGTTTCAACCATAATTGCTGCTGTATTTTTATTTATTGCTTTTTTTATCGCCTGATGATCTGCAAATGGAACTTGATCGAAACCATCAATTTTTGGTCCAAAACCTTCTGTATGTTTTGGGTTATTTGCAGCAAATAATGCTGCTAGTGTACGTCCATGAAATGCTCCTTTGAACGTAATAATTCTATTTTTTTCTGGTTTTCCAATTTTATGAAAATATTTTCTTGCAATCTTAATGCTGGCTTCTGTTGCTTCAGTTCCTGAATTTTGAAAGCAAACATAATCAGCAAAAGTATTTTCTGTTAATCTTTTTGCTAATCTTTCTTGCTCAGGTATTACAAAAGCATTAGAAACGTGCCATAATTTTTTAGATTGTTTTTGGATAGTCTCTACTAAGTGTTCGTGGCAATGCCCTAAAATATTCGTTGCTATACCTTGGACAAAATCTAGATATTTTTCACCTTTATCTGTAAAAAGATAACATCCTTTTCCTTCTTTAAAAGCAAGATTTTTTCTTGCATATGTACCAAGAACTGAGCTCATAAATTAATTAAAATTTTATTTTATATCGTTTTTTCATCAAAAAGTAATGCATTTATTTAATAGTTTATATATCTATGGTATTGATTTTAAAAAAATATAAATATTTATGTTAAGCTTTTATAAATCAATCTCTGATAAAAGAAAAAAGACAATTTATATAACAATTCTCTTATTTTTTTCTATTTTAATCAACCAATACTATGGATTTCAGGGCATCAATCCAATTGATAGTTTTTTTAGTTTTAACGCTGGGTATGATGTTCTTAATGGATACTTTCCCTTCAAAGATTATTGGACAATAACAGGTCCATTTATTGATTTTACGGTAGCACTTTTTTTTAAAATATTTGGAGTTAGTTGGTTTAGCTACGTTTTATATGCCTCAATATTTAATTTTATTATCTCAATAGCAACTTTTTATACCCTTGAAAAATTTGAATTAAATATCAACTATTGTTTTTTTTATTCTATTTTAGTAGCAATTTTAGCTTATCCTTCTGCCGGAACTCCATACGTAGATCATCAATCTGCATTTCTTTCCGTAATTGCAATATATTTTTTTGTTCTTGCTTTAAAAACAAATTGTAAAATTTATTGGTTAATTGTCCCTATAATTTTAGGAATATCTTTTTTAACTAAACAAGCGCCCACAGGTCATTTTATTATAATTATTTCTATTTTATCTTTGATTTATTTTATTTTTAATTTCGATTTAAAAAAAATTACTTTTGCTGTTATTGGTTCTGTTTTGTTTATTTTTTCCTTTTTTATACTATTGCTAATAACAAAAATTCCAATAATTCCTTTTATAGAACAATATATTTTATTTCCTTTATCGCTTGGAGAAAGCAGACTGGAATTTCTTTTTCCCTTAGAATTTAATAGAATAATTTTACGTTTTAAATTAATTCATTTATCTTTACTTATTCTTGTAATTATAAGTATAAAAAAAATAGCTCAAGATTATAAATATTTAAGGCATAATGATTTTTTAATTATATTAGCCTTAGTAAGTTCTACCTTTGCTTTAATTGCCCATCAATTAATGACAATCAATGGAATTTTCATATTTTTTCTTATTCCAATTCTTGCAGGATTTTCCCATGTATTTTTCTTGAAATATTTTAAAAATAAAAGCTACATTTTATATCTCTTAGTATTTTTATGTATTGCTTCGACCATACATTATGGAAATAAATATATTAATAAAAGAGATTTTATGGATTTAAGTAAAATTAATATGACTAATGGAATTGATGCAAAAATTTTTGATGACAGATTGAGTGGATTAAATTGGATAACTACTTTGTATCCAAATAATCCTAAAAAAGAAATCGCTTATTTGTTAGAAGCTATAGATATAATTAAAAAAGACTCTAGAAATAAAATGCTTGTAACTGACTATCAGTTTATATCGGTTGTAATGTCTTCCTACGATTATTCTCCAAACAAGTATTGGTATAAACATCATGCTTACCCTTCCTTAAATCATAAATATTTTGAGATATATAAAGAATTTTTTATTAATAAACTTCGGGAAGGAAAAATTGAAATCGTTTATGAAATTAAACCACTTTGGGGTGATAATAATGTATTAGAGCCTATATTAAAAAGTGACTGTATTATCAAAATTCCAATAACCGATATACTTGATAGCTATTTGTTAAAAAAATGTGAAGATTTAAAGTCGTGATTATTATTTAATTTTTTTTAATACAACTGTTCTGCCTAAAGCGAAAATACTTGGTAAAAAGAAAATTAGAAATTTATCAATATAATTTAATATATTAAAAAAAAATTTATTAACAGGTATATAGTAAGTTTTTTGAACTACACCCCCGGAATTAAGAAATATAAAAAATTCAGATAATTTATTATATACAATTTTATACTGTGGAAATTTTTTATGAAATTTTTCCTCATTTTTAAATAATAGATTTGGCGTTGCGTTATTAGCATCATAAACATTGTTTGGATTGAAAATATTTTTTTGGTGATTAAATACATCTACTTTAAAAGAAAAGGCTTCATCATCTAAAACAATTAAAAAAAATTTTAGAAAAAAGGAAATTTCGGGTTCTCTTATCAGAATAAAACCATCTTTTTTTAAAAAAAAGGATATTTTTTTTAAAAGTTTAGATGGGTTTGCGCAATGATGCAATGATTGGTTTAAAATAAAAATATTAACTTTATTTTTATATTTTTTTTCTAAATTTAATTTGTTCATATCAACTTTTTTAGATATCCAAGGATATTTTTGTATATCTGTTAATATTATATTTTTATTTTTTAATATACTTTTTGATGCTCCATTTCCAGACCCAAGCTCTATAATTTTTTTTTTATTTTTTATATATTTTTTCATCCATAAAAATCTTTCCTCAAGTAAAAAATTAAGATTTTTATTTTTTTTGTTTAAGAATCGCCTTCTTGACTCTGCGGTATCACATTTTTTAATTTTTTTGGGTTTAAATTCTTTTATAAATATCATTAGGATTTAACATTTAGAATATTAAGATTTAATTTTATAACCTTTTTTAAATAAAAAATATGCTAAGAACCATATTAGAAAACTTAGTAGGATCAGGTAGTAAAGCCCAAATTGAATAGACTCATCTGAAACACCAAGAAATCCATACCTAAAACCATCAATGATATAAAAAAAAGGATTTACTTTACTAACTGTATGTAAAATATCTGGCAACTTTTCAATTGAATAAAAAGTTCCAGATAAAAAAGAAAGCGGTACAATAATAAAATTTGTAGCTGATGCCATATGATCAAATTTTTCTGACCATAAACCAACTACAATTCCTATGGAACTTAAAATAAAAGAACCAAGAAATGTAAATATAAAAATGTAGAAAAAATTATAGAAATTTAAATCTAGAATAAAATTAAACACAATAATTGAGGTTGCGGCAATTATAATACTTCGTGTGCAAGCCGCTAGGTTTGTTGCCAAAGTAATCTCTGCAGCTGTTAAAGGTGCATACAAAATATCAACTATGTTACCTTGTATTTTTCCAATCATAATTGATGATGATGAGTGTGAAAATGATTGCTGGATAACTTGCATAGCAATTAAACCTGGGGCTAGAAAATCAATAAATGAAAAACCTAGAACTTCTCCTCTATCATTTCCAATAGCCAATGAAAGCACCATTAAAAACAAAAGTGAAGTTATGAGAGGTGAAATTATCGTCTGTATTGCAACTATAAGAAAACGGTAACACTCTTTTTTATAAAGAGTCCAAAAACCGATCCAATTAATGTATCCAAATTTTTTTTCGTAAATTTTGTATTCAACCATAAAGAGGCTTATATATTAAAAGAGTTTTAAATATATGCCTCGTATTAACTTAGATGCTGTTAATAACATATCCACATAGTGTATCTTTTTATTATTGCAAATACTAAATATAGTATGTTTAATCGTTTTAACTTAAATAAATGAGCTGGACACCCGAAAGAGAAAAAAAACTAAAAGAATTATGGTCTAAAGGCCATACGGCTAGCCAAATTGCGTCTTTATTAGGAGATACTACCAGAAATGCAGTGATTGGAAAGGCCCATAGATTAAATTTGGAAGCAAGATCAAATTCTAAAAAATCAGTTTCAAGAACAAATCCTGGAGTAAATAATTCATCTGGGAAAACACCTAAGCTGGGAAGAAAAGCAAGGTTTAAAGCTTTACTCCTAGATAAAAGTTTTGAACAAGAAAATCCGAAAAAATTAGAAGAATTAACTGACGAGACTTGTCGTTGGCCAATTGGTCACCCTTATGAAGAAAAATTTTATTTTTGTGGACGAAAACCTATAGAAAAACTTCCTTATTGTAAGCTTCATGTTTTGTATGCTTTTCAACCAAAGAATGCTAAGGATGAAGATATAATCTCTGACGAAGATATTCCTGTTTACGAAAAGAAAGTCAAATCAGCTTAATATTAGGAAGATAAACCTTTAATTTTTTTAACTAGATCTGCATTAATTTTTCTTGGTCCCTTATCAAGTCTATTTTTATGACGTCTTTCACCTGGTAGACGAACCCCGTCCATAGATTTCATTTTATCAAAAAAACTATCAGCATGTTTATCCCAACCTGATCCAGCAATTTTTTCAGGTGATGCTGCTAATATAAACTCTCCGCCACTCGGAGGTCCCCCATCTTTATTATCTTTAGCGGCAGTTTCAAAACTAAAATTATCACCTACTAAAGCCCCAGCTAGTAACTCTACCATCATTGCTATTGCTGATCCTTTATAACCACCAAATGGAAGTAAAACTCCACCGTCAGCAATTTCTCCTGGATCTGTTGTTTGTTTTCCATCTTTATTTAATCCAGTTCCCAAAGGTACTTTGTGACCTTCTCTTTTAGCTACTTGAACTTCTCCCATTGCCATTGATGCTGTAGCCATATC
>MDSV01217929.1_pt1 | contig 19543 bp, 17 predicted proteins | sample 810851 | NCBI WGS metagenome assembly MDSV01 (sample SAMN05326640, study PRJNA326480) | marine metagenome | isolation source: seawater | place: Atlantic Ocean: North East | collected 2012 | reverse complement strand
TAGATCATGCTTGGGGTGCTAGGCCAGATTGTAGATTAAAAATAAAGTCCCCTCCTACATCTTATTTAAAAAAATTATATTTTGATACAATTGTTTTTACTTATGAACAATTGGATTATTTAGTAACTATGTTTGGTTCAGACCAAATTGTTATGGGAACAGATTATCCATATGATATGGCTGAAGACGATCCAATTGGCCATGTTCTAGGTTCAAAAACATTATCCGAAACTGATATAAAAAAAATTACTGGGGAAAATGCCTCAAGATTACTAAAAATCGATAATTAAGCATAATCAATTATCAGATTAACTTATAAATTAAATGAAATTTTATCATTTCATTTAAATAGATTTCTAAATTAAAGTTTAAATAGGAGATTTTATTTTGATCAAACAAATTAATGTGGGCGTTATAGGCACAGGCTGGTGTGGAGGAATTAGAGCTAATGCCTGTAATTCAAATCCACTTGTAGATAATTTGTATATAGCTGAAACAAACGAAAACAGGCTTTATGAATTAAAAGAAAAGTTAGAATTAAAAGAAGCAACGAATGACTGGAAGAAATTAATTAATAATCCAGCAATTGATACGATAATAATATCTGCAACTCCTGAGGACACTCATTATCCAATGGCTTTGTCAGCACTTCAATCGGGTAAAAACGTTTTTTTAGAAAAACCTATTGCTACTACTATGGCTGAAGCAGAAGAATTAATAGAAGTTTCTATAAAAAATAATCTTAAATTCACTATTGGGTATTCTCAAAGATTTAATTCAAAGTATGCATATGTAAAAAAGACAATTGATGAAAATTTGATTGGTGAGCCAGTAACTTGCCTAGTTAGTAGAAATATTACTAGAGAGTTAGGAGCAAAAATATCTGGTAGGACAGCCTTATCACCAGCTGCTATGGAAGCTACTCATGATTTAGACTTTTTGTTATGGTGCTTGCAACCTAGAAAGCCAGTAAAAGTATATAGTCAAACCTCAGGAAAGCTTTTTTCAAAAAATAGTAATACCCCAGATCATCAATGGATAATGGTTACTCTCGATGATGGAATGACAATAACAATTGGTGCTGGTTGGATACTTCCTTTAGGATATCCTAATTTTTCAAATACCTGGATTGAGATAATAGGTACAGAAGGTTCTTTATTTATTGATGACACACATAAAGACGTTCAATTAAATACTGTAAATAAAGGGATACAATATCCTATGTCTTCTATGCCAGGAGAACCTATTGAACATACTTATGCTGGACCTATGCATGAGGAAACAAACCATTTTTTAGATGCAGTTGCATTGAATAAGCCAGTTTTAGTAAAGCCAGAGGAAGCTAAGTTAGTAATGGATTTATATCTTGCAGCAGATCTGTCTGTTGAAAAAGGTGAGCCAGTTACAATGCCTAGAAACAAAAGTTAATGAAAAAAAGTTTTTTTACTCCAAATCTAACAACAGGTTTTGTAAGTATTTTGATTGGTATCTTTATAATTTTAAAAATACCAACTGAAATTGAAAAGCCAGTTTTAATTTTTGGCCAATCAACATCAGAAATAGATCCAGAGTTAGTTCCATTGATAGTATCTATGATGTTAATAATTTTTGGTTCTTACACAATTATCATTGATAGAAACTCTTTGTTAAATAACAGTTGGCCAAATTTAACAAAATCAATATTAAAAAATGTTAGTTTTACAATTTTATGTTTAATTTTATATTCATTTTTATTCAATGGAATAGGTTTTGTATTAGCAAGTGCCTTACTTATTTTTGTACTAAGTCAATTTATGGGAGATGTTAGCAATTATATATCTATTTCCCTTGCTATTATTTTCCCATTAATAGTTTTTGGTGTTTTTGTAAATATAATGCATGTTTTTTTACCTGAATTTCCATTCTTTGAGATAAGAGTTGGGAATTATTTAATAATGTAATCATGAGTTCTAATTTTGTTTGATAGTTTTTTAAATTCTTTTCCAATTTTATTTGGTAGTGGAAATTTTTTTACAATATTTTTTGTTGTTGCCTTAGGTTTGTTAATCGGATTATTTGTTGGCGCGTTACCTGGATTAACAACATTGATGGCTATGGCTATTGTCTTACCAATATCATTTTTTATGGATCCATTGGTGGGTATACCTTTTCTAATTGGAGTTTATAAAGGAGGTATTTTTGGAGGTTCTATACCAGCAATTTTAGTATCGCTTCCAGGTACAGGTGCTTCTGTAGCGACCACATTTGATGGTCCACCATTAACAAAACAAGGAAAAGGAAGAAAAGCCTTAGAAACTGCCCTATTCTCTTCAGTTATAGCTGATTTTTCAAGTGATATAGTCACTATTTTATTAATAGGTCCTATAGCTCTAGTTGCTTTGCTGATTGGCCCACCAGAGTTAGCAGCTATTTTGTTTTTAAGTATTTTAATTATTTCATCTACTTCAAATGGATCTGTTGGTAAAAACATGATTATGCTTGCGTTAGGGCTTCTGATAGCTTTAATTGGTCAAGATCCTATTGCTGCTTTAACAAGATTCACTTTTGATGTTTTTGAATTAAGAGCTGGTATACCGCTTCTACCAATGCTTATTGGTTTATTTGCTATTCCTGAAATTTTGATAAATATAGAATCTAAAGCCAAACAATTTGTTCAATCAAAATTAAATTTAAAAAAAGAAGAAAAACTAACATGGAAAGAGTTTTTAGGTTTAAGAAAAACAATATTTAGAAGCACAGTAATTGGAACAACAATAGGAATGATACCTGGGGTTGGCCAAGTTGTAGCTGCTTTTGTTGGTTATGCAGCCGCTAAAAATGCTTCTCCTAATCCTGAAAATTTTGGTAAAGGTGAGTTAGAGGGTATTGCTGCGCCAGAAGCTGCGAATAATGCTGTTAATGGACCAACATTAGTGCCTTTATTAACATTAGGAATACCTGGCGACAATGTAACTGCAATTTTATTAGGAGCCTTTGTTGCTCATGGGCTTAGACCTGGTCCTCAATTAATGTCAGAACAAGGTAGTATAGTCTTTGCAATTCTTTTATGTATGCTTTTGGCTAATGTTCTTTTTTTAATTTTAGGTTATTTTACAATGCCATTATTTTCTAAAGTTGTAAGTATTAAAAAATCCTATCTCTTGCCACTAACTATAGTATTTGCCTTTGCTGGATCTTTTGTTTTTAGGCATAATCCAGCAGATTTATATTTTTTACTATTTTTTGGTATTTTTGGATATATACTAAAGAAGCTAGAATTTGATGTAACCCCATTGGTGATGGCCTTTATATTAGCCCCTCCACTAGAATATGCTTTCGGGCAAACATTAAGTTTGGGTGATGATGGTTTAATAAAGTATTTGCTTTTAGAGAGACCAATAGCTGCACTAATAATTTGTGCTACTCCAGTTATTACTTGGAAACTCTGGAAAAGAAGCAAAAGGTTGCGTGATGTTGCAACCGAAGTTACCTCTAATCAGGTAAAACAAAGTTAATTATTCATTATGAAGGAGGAAAAAATGAAAAATTTACTAAAAATCTTTATAGGTTTTTTAGCTATACTTTCTTTCACTGGTTTGGCTAAAGCAGATTATCCTGAGAAACCTATAACAATGGTCATACCTTTTGGTCCGGGAGGATCTCATGATCTTAATGCCAGAGTATTTACTAGTATTGTTCCACAATATTTAGGAAATGCTATAATTGTTAAATTAGTTCCTGGTGCAAGTGGACAAACTGGTACTGCAATGGTTGCACAAGCTAAACCAGATGGTTATACACTATTATTTACACATAATTATGTTGATCAGCTACAACACCATGTTAAAAAATTACCTTATAAGCCATTAAAAGACTTTGTAACTGTGGCTAGAATAAATTATGCAGCAGCATGTATGATAGTTCTTAGCAAATCTAAATATAAATCAGTTCAAGATGTTTTTGATACCGCTAAAGCAAGTGGTGGTAAAATGAAGCTTGGTCATTCTGGTATGTGGGGCGCTACAATGGTTCCTATGGCTCAATTATTGTCTTGGGGAAAAGTTCAAGCTAATTTAACCCCTTACAAAGGTGGTGGACCAATGGTTAAAGGTCTTCTCTCTGGAGATGTTGAAGCTGTGCTTCACTTCCCTTCAGTTATTAAAGGTCAAGGTTCAAAAGTTAGAACTTTAGGTTGTGGATCTAAAGAAAAAGCACTTGGTACACCTCCTACTTTTGATTCCTTAGGATTTACTGGTCAAATTGGTTATATGGATAGAATCTTAATGGCCCCTGCAAAAACACCTCCTGATCGCATTAAAAAATTACAAGATGCTTTGGGTAAACTAAAAGGTGATAAAACTTTTAAAAAGTTTATGGGAAGATTAGGTGAAAACATGGAATTCATGAACGGAACTGATTATGAAAAGGTTAGAGCTGAAAAATCCAAAAACTACAAAAATTTAGTCAAACAAATGACTAAAGGCTAAATCTAACCGAGTCACACCCATTATTAAATAATGGGTGTGTTTTTTTTATAAATGTTTTATCAAATTTTATCAATTACAGGACCAGTTTTTATATTAATTTTTATTGGTTTTTTTGTTTCTAAATTAAAAATTGATATTCATCAGAAAACTTTAGGCTTTTTGCTTACACATATTGGATCACCATGTTTAATTTTTAATGCTTTATCGACTACAAACATCAACTTTGTTACATTGATGGAAATTGGTTCTGCCGCATTAAGTGTTATTTTAATTTCTTCACTACTTGCAATAGTTATAATTAAACTTTTAAAAGAAAATTACAGTCCTTATTTTAGCTGCTTAATACATCCTAATTCTGCTAATTTAGCACTTCCATTATCAATACTTACTTATGGAGAACAAGGATTAATATTTGCAATTCCATATTTTGTTGTCGTTGCCTTTTCTCAAAATACTATAGGATATATGACAATATTAGGGAGTATTAATTTATTTAGATTATTTTATCATCCAATATTTGTAATGACATTTCTAGGAACTTTTATAATGATTAGTCAAGTAAATGTTCCTGAAATAGCATTAAAAAGTACAAAATACTTAGGAAATCTAGTAATCCCACTCTCTTTGATTTTATTAGGATATTCCTTACCTTCATTAAAAGTTCATAATTTAAAAAAAGGATTAATTTTTTCAATTGCTAGATTTTTCATAGGCTTTATAAGCGCACTAACAGTCATTTATATTGGAGAATTCAATGGTGCAAAAGCTGGTGTTATTATGATTATGTCTATGATGCCAGTCGCACTTTTGAACTATATTTTTTCAGTTCAAAATGACAAAGATTCAAACACTGTTGGAGGATTAGTAGTAATTTCTACTACCATTATGCTTTTGGTTTTACCAGTTTTTATGAAACTGGTGTTAGAATATTATTAAAAAATAATTATTTATAATCAGCTATTTATATTATAAGCTATAATTATATTATTAATATATTTTTTGGTTTTTTGGTTGAAAAAAAATATTAAAATAGCAGGATATCAAGGCAAAGAATCTGTGCACACCAGATCTATAAATCAGTTTATTGATTTGATAAATCATCAGTTCACGATTTCATTTATTGAAGACATAACTTCTTATAATCAAAAAGCATCAGAATTAATAAAACAAACTCAAAATGGTGAAATTAATATCTCATATCTTTTTTCAAGTTATTTTACTAATTTAATACCAGAATTATCTTATTTAGATTTACCCTTCTATTTTAATGATAAGGATCATGCTTTTAATGATTTAAACCATAATTTAAAACCATTTATTTGTGACGAATTAAAAAATAAACATAACCTAATTTTACTAGGTTTTTGGGACAATGGAACTAGACATATCAGTAGTTCAAAAAACTTTATAAACACACTTAATGATTGTAAAGGTCAAATCATAAGAACAACGCCAAACCAACTTCATATTGATACATTTAAAGGTTTTGGTTTTATACCAAAGCCATTAGATGTTTTAGACTTTAAAGATGCATTATCAAATGGTTATTTGGATGCGCAAGAGAACCCAATAACAAATTATTACCAATTCAAAGTTTATGAAACCCAAAAATATTTTACTAAGACATCTCATGTACATGGCTTTTGTTTATTTATAATTAATAAAGATTATTTTGAAGAGTTGTCTCATGATGAAAAAGATCTTTTAACTAACTCAGCAAATATAATAAATTCATTTCAAAAAAATCTTGCTATAGAAGAAGAGGAAAAATTATTTAAAAAAATTATAAGTAAAAATGTTAAAATATCTAAAATCTCTTTAGAAAATAAAAGTAGATTTAAAAAAATTTCCAAAAATTTTCATAATGATTTCTTTAAAAAATTTAAAATATTTAATAATTCAATTAATTAATCATTTCAAAATTTATTTTGGGTATGAGACATTTAGTTAATGTTGCATGTAAATAACATGTTCTCTCTGACATATCGATTAGTCTTTCATTGTCTTCATCACTAGCAGTTCCATTGACAAATAAATGAGTATCCAAAGGTAACATAGTTAAAGGGCTCAACGAATTTTTTTCAAAGGTTGCGTATTGTGACATTCTTAAGCCTTCAATTTGAAACTTTTGATGTTGAATGTATCGATGAGTTTGAGTTAAAAAACAAAAAGAAATTGCCGCACCCATCACATTTACTGGCGAAGGAGCTTTTATACCATCAATATCCATAGATATAATAAAATGAGACATTCCAGGAAGCCCTAACACTGTATCCACTTCTACTATTTTATCGTTAGCTTTTGTAGTGCTATTTCCTACAATAGTTCTAATTATTTTATTAAAGTTTTCATTTCCAGGAACATTACCACTGCTTGCGGAAACGTTATACCCATCAACAGGCTCAATTGTTCCTTCTGATACTTTCCCAGTTTTAAGTATCATTCTATCACTAAAGTTTTCTTTTTCATTTGGTGAAGGCTGCTTTGTATAAAATTGATACGGATCTTCAGCATCATTCTTTTTACTTTCATTTAAATTATTAAGTTTTTTTCTTCTTCCATTGGCGGTTAATGAAAATGTGTTTTTTAGTGGTGTTCTCAATGCATTTAAAACTGGTGATTTTTCAGAGTATTTATTAATTAGTTCTGCTATTTTTGATTTTTCTTCAGTAGATCTTATTTCTAAATTAATTTCCGAAGGCTCTGCGTGACCTTGACCATCTCCTTTCACAAAAGATCCAGTTAAGAAATAAGAATTTTTTACTTCACATTTAATTTCATCAATTGATAAATGTTCTTTATTTGCAGTTTTAAATATGCCTCCAACAACATCACCATGTATACAGGCATTAAAAAAACCTAAAGGGAAAGGAGCTAAATCGGTTCCTTTAAGATGTCCACCTTCATCTGAAGTTAAACGCCATGAATGTGAATCTAAATCTCCTTCATACCCTATAGTTTCCTTTTGAAGTTGAGACATTTGCCTTGTATGAGAAACGAAAGTCTTATTTAAATCATCATTATTTGTTGTGGATCCTTTATTTATCAAAAAACCTAAAGGGTAATTATCTTTTTTTATATCTTCATATTTCATTATAAATCCTTGTTTTGTTTTAAAAAGTCGAAATCAACACCATCATCCGCTTGCATGACATGCTCCATGAAAATCTTATTATATCCACGTTTATGAGTATCTGGTATTTTAGATTTTTTTGATATTCTATTTTCTATTTCATGCTTATCAACTAATAAATCCAGTTTCCGACCAGGAACATCTAATCTTATAAGATCTCCATCTTTAATCACAGAAAATACATCATTTTCATCAGTTTCTGGGCAAACGTGAAGAACTATTGTTCCCGAAGCTGTTCCACTCATTCTACCATCAGAAATTCTGACCATATCTTTGACACCTAATTTGGCTAATTTTTTTGGTATTGGTATTAAGCCTGCCTCAGGCATACCTGGTGCAGTTCTAGGGCCAATATTCTGAAGAACCAGAACCGAGTCCTTGTTTACGTCTAAATCTTCACTATCAATTCTATTTGCTAAATCGGCCAAACCTTTAAATACAACAGCTTTGCCCTCATGTTTTAATAGTTTTTTACTAGCAGCTGATTGTTTTATTATTGATGATCTAGGGGACAAGTTTCCATAAAGTACAGCAATACTTCCTTTTTCAAATATAGGATTATCTTTTGATTTAACAATATTTTGTTGCCATTTATCATTATTTTTTAACAAATCACCAAGCTTTTCTCTTGTAACAGTTAATGCTTCTAAATGTAAGTAATCCCTAATTTCATAAAGTATTCTTGGAACACCACCTGCATTATATAAATCTTCCATAAAACCAGATCCAGAAGGTTTTAAATCGACTATCATAGGTATGTTTTTTGTTAGTTCATCGAAGTTTTTTAAGTTAATTTTGTATCCAAGTCTTCCTGCTATAGCTGTTAAATGGACTAATCCGTTAGTAGAACCTCCTATTGCAGAAAGAGTTATTAGTGCATTTTCAAAGTTTTGCATTGTAATATAATTTTCAGGTATATGGTTAGATTGAGCAATTTTAACTGATTCTATTCCTGTTTTTTCTGCTATTCTTCTTCTTTCAGAAGACACAGCAGGTGCGGATGCGCCTGAAGGAATCATTAAACCTAAAGCTTCGGTTAATATTGCCATTGTGCTGGCCGTACCCATGACCCCACATGTCCCTACTGTAGGGACAAGTTGGTTGTTAACTCTATTTATTTCGTCTATATCTATCTCTTCAGCTCTATAAGAAGCCCAGAAACGTCTACAATCTGTGCAAGCTCCTACTCTTTCTCCATTATAAGATCCGGTTAACATTGGACCTGTAACTAATTGAATAATGGGAATTCTTGAACTTAACCCTCCCATCAATTGTGCAGGAACTGTTTTATCACATCCACCTATTAAAACACAGGCATCCATAGGTTGAGACCTTAACATTTCCTCTGTGTCAATAGACATTAGGTTTCTTAAGTACATAGAAGTTGGGTGCGCAAATGATTCATGGATTGTAATTGTTGGAAATTCTAATGGTATTGCGCCAGATGATAAAATTCCCGATTTAACACTTTTAATTAAATCGGCAACATTGCCATGACAAGGGTTATAATCACTATAAGTATTAGTTATACCTATAATCGGTTTTTCTAACATCTCATCAGAATAGCCAAGACCTTTAATAAAAGCTTTTCTTAAGAAAATAGAAAAATCTTTGTCACCATAATTAGTTAAGTTTTTTTTCATTCCTTTTAATTTTGAAGTCATTTGTAAATTATTCGCTATGTAGATTAATGTTTATAATTAAAATTATATTTTATAGTATATTAAAATTGAGATAACTTTAAGTTCTTAATTTCTATAATGGGATAAAGTTTTGAATTTATTAAATAACAAAAAAATAGGTTTTGTTGGCCTTGGTAACATGGGTTATGGAATATATAACAATTTGATGAAAAGTAAGTTTGATGTGATAGCATATGACAAACTTAAGAAGAAAATACCCGAATATCAAAAACATATAAATTGTTTAGATTATATTTTTAATAATTGTAGAATAATTTTTTTTTGTATTTCTACAAATGATGAAATATTTTCTATATTGAAAAGATATCATGTTAAAAAGAATACAATAATCATAGATTTAACTACTTCACTCCCAAGCAAGTCAAAATTAATATCGAATTATCTTAAAAATTTTAAAAGCTATTATATAGATTGTGCAATGTCAGGTGGATCTATAGCTTCCACTCTCGGTTCATTATCATTGATGTCTGGTGGAAATAAGAATGTCTTTAATAAAGTTAAACCGATTTTATCTTCTTTTGCTGACAATATATTTTATTTAGGTGATGTTGGAAATGGGCAATTGGTTAAACTACTTCATAACTCAGTTTGTCATGGAATTTTTTTAATGAATTGTGAGGTATTGCAAGCTGGAGAAAGTTTTGGAGTTTCAGCTAAAAATATTATTAATGTATTTAACAAATCTAATGCTAGAAGCTTTATTACCGAAAAAAGATTCCCCAATCATATTCTTAACAAAAAATTTGATGGCAAATCAACGATATCTAATTTAAAAAAAGATTTAAATATGGCTAATAAACTATTAAAAAATAAAAGTAATTTAAAATCATACACATCATTAACATCAAAAAAGTTAAACAAGATTGATAAAAAACTTGATAATGATGATTTTACAACAATATATAAAAACTGGGAAAAATTATTTAATTAATTGGGTCGTTTAAAATTATAGTTTTTTTCTAATGCTTTTAAAACAGACGAAGCATCTTTATCTTTTAAGCCATGTGCTACTGCAGAATAATAATATTGTAATGCAACTTGATAAATTGGAATGCCTACAGATTTATCTCTTGATAAATCAGTAATGTATTTAGAGTCTTTTAAGGGTATAGAAAAGTTCATACCTTCATTTGAGTAATCTTCGTTTATCATAAGTTTGCCTCTATTTTCAAAAACTCCTGATGAAGAAAACGTACCACTAATTGCTTCATGAATTATTTTTGATGACAATCCTGATTTCATTCCTAAAAGCATCACTTCAGCTGTAACAGCGTTATGAACTAAATTCAGAATATTTCCAATTAATTTCATTACAATTCCATTGCCAAAAGAGCCTACATCAGTAACTTTTTTACAAAATAAATTTAAAATTATATTTGCAATCTTTTTATCATTTTTGCTACCACTAAGGTAAGATGAAAGTTCACCATTAAGTGCTGAAATTCTATTTCCTGACAAAGGGGAATCAACAATTGAAGCTTTGTTTTTCAAAACATTTTTTTTTGCAATTTCTTTACACTCGAGTGGTAATGTAGATGTTTCTATAATTAAAACTTTAGAAGTGCTTTTAGCAGATATTTCTATTAAACTTTGTTCAGTTGGAAGACATGTAATCACGATATCACACTTTTTAAACAGAACTTCATGTGAGGAACATAATTTAAAGTAATATTTATCAAAATTTTTAACATTTTTTTTAGAAATATCATAGCCATAAAGTTTAATATTTTGTTTCAAAATATGCTTTGCAATAGCAGAACCTAAAACACCAAGCCCAATTATGCCAATTTTATATTTTAAATGATTATTCATATTATTTTCTTTAATATATTAAACCTGCTCTTCCAACAATATTACTATTTTCTATATCTTGATGCAAAGACTCTGCATCATCAAAATTTGATATTTTAGATATCATTGGTTTTATTAACCCATTTGCATAAAGATCTAAACTATCTTTAACCTCTTGCTTTGTACAATATCTAGATCCTATCAATTCTAATTCTTTTTCAAGCATCTTATTAGAACTAACAATCAAGTTTTTACCACTTCCTCCTAATGTTAGTAGTCTACCACCATTACCTAATAAAGACACCCCGAGTTCAAGAGATGACTTGCTTGAAACAAAATCTATTATCCCATCAAGTAGATTCCCTTTGGTGAATTCAATTATTTTATTCAAAATATCTTTGTCGTTAGGTGAAACAGAAAATACAGATCCATTTTTGTTGCAATCTAAAAATTTTTCTTCCTTGGTTTCTATAGAAATACAATCAATATTTTCTAATCTTAACATTTTTAGCATATGAATTCCCAAACCACCTCCTGCTCCGATGACACCTACTTTATCAGTAGATATAAATCTTCCTTTTTTTATAACTTTAAATGGTGTAGCAATTGCGTCGCAAATTACAGCAACTTCTAAAAGGTTGTTTTTGTAATCAATAGTATTCGGTATTGGTATAAAGTTTTTAACTGGTAGAGATATAAATTCAGCATAACCACCATTAATTTGTCTTCCAATATAACCTTTGAAATCTGTACAAAGTGTTTCTCTATCTAACCTACACCATTTACAATCACCGCATGTTAAATAAAAATAAGCAGTTACTGGCATTCCTAACTTTAAGTTAGTATTTTTATCATTTATTTCTACTATTTCCGCTACAATTTCATGTCCAATTATAATTGGGTAATTAGCTTTAATTCTTCCGGATTTAACATGTTGTATAGTTAAACCAGAGCCACATGCCAGTACCTTCGCAACAGCAAAACCTTCCGTTGGTTTTGGATCTTTTATTGTTTCAAATGAAAATTTCTGGTTTGGACCATTAAGAATTAAAGCTTTCATTTTTATTCTGTTTGGATTTTAACGATTTCACTTTCTATATCATCGTTAATTTCAATTTTTTCATTAATTTTACTTGATGCATCCATTGCCATGGTCATCACAAGATTTTTATGACCATCTTCTGCAGACGCGTGAGGGGTGTCTGTTCCTACATATAAGCGTTGAAACCATGAATTTGTTTCTTCTCGCATAGGGCCCCATAACTGGTTATTATATATATCGCCGGGTGGATATGATGTTAAAAAATCTACATATCTATTATCTGAAGGATTATAACCAGAAGGGTTGTAACCATGACCCTGAGGCTTTTCACTGGCTAAGACTAAATCTCTATGTGTGTCCTCGATATCAATAACACCCTCAGTACCAACTATTCCAATTTCTAATCCATAAACAGAACCTGGCCAAACTGTTGGCAATGCCCAACTAATATTCATGCTAAAGATTGCATCATCATCCATTGTAAAAATTCCAAAAGTTGAGTCTTTAGTTCCATGACTCTGTAGTTTTTTGTCAACTGACTGAGCAAATATTGATCTTGGATATTTCCCCTGCATTAGCCATAAAGACATATCCATACTATGAGTTCCAGAAACTACCATAGGAGTTAAATTTTTTCTTTCATTAGTTCTTCTTACAGTAGCAATAGGAACCATACTATTCATAAAAGCTCTTGTAACAACAGATGTAACATCCCCTATTTTATTATCCATTAATTTCTGTTTTACTGCTAAAAACCTCCTTCTAAATCTTTGTGTATAACCTAAGACAGCGTCAACCTTCGAAGATCTTATTTTGTTTAAGACTTCTCTACTTTCATTTAAATCAGTTGCTAAAGGCTTTTCTATAAAAAGTGATGAATTTTTTTCTAAAGAAGCCATGATAGGTCCAAAATGATGGTTTTCATCAGTTGCTACTATAACAGCATTGACTTCTGGCCTTTTTAATAGCTCTGTATAACTTTCTGTGAAAAAGTCTGCTTTACAGTCTTGAAGCAATTTATTGCCTAATTCCTTGTTTATATCACAAAGACCTATCCAACCAACACCTGGATAATCTCTTGCCATTATTGCTCTTATTCTTCCTATGGTTCCACATCCTACTACAGCAAGACCGATTTCTTTTTTATCTGACATTTTATTCTCCTTAGATGTAATTTTTAGTTTAATAACTCATTCATTATATTTTCTTTAGTAAAGGGCATAGTTTTAATTCTTTGACCTAATGCATTATGTAATGCATTAGATATAGCCCCACCAGTTGGACCGGCAACAGCCTCTCCTACACCAAGATATGGAAAACCTTTTCGATTAATTATGTTTGTTTTAATCACAGGAATGTTATCAAAGCCTATTATTTTATATTCATTCCAGTCTTTTGAAATGATTCCATTTGCATCATATTTAACTTCTTCGTAAAGGCACCAACTGGAGGCTTGAATTAAACCTCCTTCGGCTTGAAACTTTATACCATCTTTATAAGCCACTTCACCTGCATCTATGGATATCCAGGCTTTGGCAAGTTTTATTTCCACGGCATCTGTAACATATAGTTCAATTCCTACACCACAGTATGCAGCTAAATTTTTATACCTTGAAAAACCTATTCCACGGTGATGTCCTTTCTTTTTATTATCTTTTGACATTAGAGATTTTAAATTTAACAGAACATCTTTTCCTCTCTTATCTTTTAGGTGGTTGATTCTAAAATCAAAAGGGTCAATATTTATTGATTTAGCTATTTCATCCAAAAATGATTCGAGTGCCATAACATTTGCAAAAGCTCCCAAAGTTCTTAAAGCTGAAGTTCTTAGTGGCAAATCATGAACTAAGTTTTTAACTAATCTTTTTTTTTTAAAAACATATATGGGATCTAAATTTCTATGTATACCCATGTGTGCAGCTGTTCTAGGTTCTGATCTTCTTTTTTTAAAGTCATTATTAATAAGTTTGTAACTAATAAAATTATATAACTCACTTTGAGAAGGTCTTGTCATGTAGGTATCCGAAAAAACTTCATGTGACCAATGAATTATTTGTTCTTTATCATCAAGAGTTGAAGTTAGTTTATTAATAGAAGCGCTTCCATATGGCTCCCAACAATGTTCATCTTCTCTAGTCCATTTTAATAATATATGATAGTTAGGATTCTCTTTTGCCAAAAATGCTGCCTCAAATGCAACATCATCAGCACCATTATGTCCATAACAACCAGAGCCAGGTGAATATTTAATATGAACATTTTTTTCTGAGGTATTTAAAGCTTTCGATATAGCTAGCTTAAGATCATATATACCCTGACTATGTGAATATATTGTATAATTATTATTTTCAAATATTGCACATGCTGCTGAGGGGCCTATTGAACCATGCATTAAATAAGGTCTTTTATATGTAGTAGTTTTTGTTATGAAATTAGTGTTTTTTAAAAAATCTTTCAACTTTGGAATTTTGTCAAAAGTTGCTTCACCACCTTTTTTAACAAGCAAACTTTCTTTTTCATTTTCTTCAATTAGAGAAAATGTATCTTTAGAGGGTAAATTAGATATTGATTTCCAAGTAATTGAGTTTTTTACAATATCTAAATATTTAGCTACTAAAAACTCGTCATTACATAAAATTGCTATAAAAGAACCCTTTATAACAAGTTTTATATCGAATTGATTAATTTTATCTAAAGTTTTTTTATCTATTTTAACAAATTTAGAGTAATAATTGGGTGGTCTTATTAATCTTGCATGAAGCATTTTATTAAAGTTTAAGTCATGAACAAATTTGTATTTCCCAGTTACAATTTTATGAATATTTTTTAACTCGATAGCTTGATCTTCATCATTATTAAATATTGTAAATTTTTTTTCTTCAACAACATCATTTATGATAATTTTATTAAAGTCTTCAGTCTTTGCAAAGTCCCAATAAGAGATGCTTTTATTAGTATTCTTTTTTCTTGCTATCCCATTATCAAGTTCTAATTGATCTAGGGTAGTATTAAATTTTAACAAAACATATTTTAAAAATTGACTTTTCAATTCAATAGAAATTGATTTGATAGCTGTTCCAGAATGTGAGGTTGACAAGCTACTAGCAGTCTTTCCCTCATCAGGAGAAAAATTTGTATCTAGATTAATAACTTCTATTTGATCATATTTCACGCCAGTATTTTTTGAACATATTAATGCTAAAGTAGAGCTTATATGCTGGCCAATATCAATTTTACCAGAGTTTATTTTTATTTTATTATCTTCATCGAATAATAACCATTTATTAATTTTATTATATTTTTGAATACTAGGTCCGGTGTTTAATAATTGTTTTTTCATATTTTCTTTATTCGATTCTTAATTAAACTATCTAATGCATTTAAAACGGCAGAATGTGATCCACATCTGCATAATTGGCCATCTAGTGATTTTAATAAGTCTTTTTTTGTCGGATTTGAATTGTTGTTAAATAAAGCTGAAATTGAAATAATTATACCACTTGTACAATACCCACACTGTGCTGCATTAAACTTCTTAAAAGCTTTTTGAATATTATTTAAACTTCCATTAGAACTTAAGCCTTCAACAGTAGTAATTTTAGAGTTTTGGTAATTTTTTGCTAAAATATTACAAGAAAGTTTTTTTTCACCATCTATTATTACAGCGCAACTTCCACATTGTTCTAAACCACAACCTAATTTTGTTCCTTTTAAATCAAAATCATCTCTAATAACATAAATTAGAGGCTTATCTTCGTAAATTGATAAATTTTTAACTTTATCATTTATATTAAGTTTACATTTAATTTTATTCATAAAAGTTAATCAATTAAAAGAACTATTTTACCAAAATGTTTGTTTTTATTCATCATTTCTAATGCTTTTCTTGCCTCAACAAGTGGAAAGGTTTGTTCTATATGATGTCTAATTTTTCCCTGAAGAACATGTTCCCAAAGATCTTTATTAGCTAGATAAGCTACTTTCTCATTTTCATCAATTGATCTTGTTCTACCTGTAGTTCCAATGTAATTTAATCTTCTTTTTGCGTGAAGATCATAATCAAAATTTCCATTCATTCCAGCTAAGCGACCAATGTTAATTAAATGACCATTTATTTTTGTAGCTTCCATATTTTTATTTACATAATCTCCTGAAAGCATATCTACTAATATGTCAACACCTTTTCCATCAGTACTTTCCAATACAGCTTGAAGCCAATTACTATCACTAGTATCAATTGCTACATCTGCACCAAATTGTTTCAATCTAGATCTTCTATTTTCATTTGTTGAGGAACCTATTGTTATACTAGCTCCCAATGCTTTAGCTATTTGAAGACCAATCAATCCTACGCCACTACTTGCTCCTTGAATAAACACAGTTTTGCCAAATGAAAATTGTCCATTTGTTACTATAGCATCATGCATTGTTTGCATATTTCCTTGAATTGTAGCAGCTTGTTCCCAATTAATTTCATCTGAATCAATGGGTATTGCACGTTTGTAATTTGCTAGAGCATATTCCGCCCAACCTGACCCACCTCTGCACATAACTCTGTCACCAATTTTTAGATTTTTAACTTCAGAACCTAGTTCTTCAATTTTACCAGCAAATTCACCACCAAGTATTTTTGTCTCTCCACCAGAGTGTCCAAAAAATTGCCCTTGAGTCTCAAGTAAATCCGAACGATTAAGGCCACAGGCAAATACTTTTACTAATATTTGTTGTTCTTTTGGTTTTGGCACTGAAGTTTCTATAACTTCTACACCATTATTTCCTATAGATATAGCTTTCAAAAATTCCTCCTTATTTTAACATTTTCATCTGGCTGTCCATCCGCCATCAACTAGTAAACTTGAACCAGTCATAAGTGAAGAAGCTTCAGAAGCAAGAAATACAAAAGGGCCCATTAAGTCTTTAATTTCACCTAGTCTTCCAATTGGAATCATTGAAATGACTTGTTCTTTAAAATCTTCATCCTTTAGAAATGGTTCTGTCATTGGTGTTTTTATAAATGTAGGACAAATAGAGTTAACTCTTATTCCCTTTGGAGCCAATTCTATTGATAAAGATTTTGTAAAACCTTCTATAGCAAACTTTGACGAACAATATGTAGTCCTATTTGGACCTCCAACATGACCCATCTGAGATGAGACATTAATAATTGAGCCTCGAATGTTATTATCTAGCATTTTTAAAACAACGTGTTTTGTTAAATTAATAACAGATTTAACATTTAGTGACATTACATAATCAAAGTCGTCTATCTTAGTTTCTATCAAACTAGATGGAATATTTGTTCCAGCATTGTTTACTAGAATATCAAAAACTTTTTCATTTTGAACGAAGTGTTCTAATGCTCTTTCATTAGTAACGTCCAAAGCTTTGTATGAAGATTTTAATCCTAAATTTTGGATATGCTTATTTAGCTTTTTTAACTCATCTTCAGTCCTTGAAATCATTACTATTTCTGAACCTGCTTGAGCCAAGGCTATAGATGCTCCCAAGCCTATACCTCTTCCTGCCCCGGTTATTAAAGATCTTTTACCTTTTAAACTAAAACTTGGCGTATTTGGATAATTCATACTTTCTCCTTATTCTGCAGCAGCATAAGGCTTTATATTTTTGCCTCCATACCTTCTTATTCTAATATTAGCTTGCTCTCCATGGCCTGAAAAACCCTCAAGTGCGCAAAGTCTAGAACAATACTCACCTATTGTTGAAGACGCTTCATCAGTTAAAACTTTTTGGTACGTACATGTTTTAATAAATTTTCCTACCCATAGACCCCCTGTGTATCTAGCTGCAGTTTTTGTTGGAAGAGTATGATTTGTTCCTATAACTTTATCACCATATGAAACATTTGTTCTTGAACCAAGGAATAAAGCGCCATAATTACTTAAATTTTTGAGAAAATAATCTACATCTTTAGTCATAACTTGTACATGTTCAAAAGCTAATTTATTTCCAACTTCTATAATTTCGTCATAATTATCACACAAAATAATTTGTCCATAATCTTTCCATGAAACTTTAGCTATCTCTGCAGTAGGCAGAATTTTTAATTGTTTTTCTACCTCTATAATAGTTTCTTCTGCAAGTTTCTTTGAATTAGTTAACAATATAGCAGGGCTAGTTGGCCCATGCTCAGCCTGACCTAACAAATCCACAGCACAAATTTCTGCATCTGATGAATCATCTGCAATTATTAATGTTTCAGTTGGTCCTGCAAATAAATCAATTCCCACTCTACCAAATAATTGTCTTTTAGCCTCTGCAACAAACATATTTCCAGGGCCAACTATCATGTCTGACTTAGATATAGTTTTAGTACCAAGTGCCATTGAGGCTACGGCTTGAATTCCACCTAAGCACAAAATTTTATTTGAACCACCATAATACATTGCGGCAACTATAGCAGGATGTGGTTCACCATTTTGTGGTGGTGCGGAAGAAGTTATATTTTTAACTCCTGCGACATTAGCGGTTATAACAGACATATGTGCTGACGCCACCATAGGGTACTTTCCTCCTGGAACATAACACCCAACAGAGTTAATAGGAATGTTTTTGTGTCCCAATATGACACCAGGCAATGTTTCAACTTCCAGTTCAAGAATGCAATCAAGTTGTTTTTTTGCAAAGTTCTTAACCTGTTTTTGTGCAAACTTAATGTCTTCAAGATCTCTTTTTGAAACTTTATCTAAAATATTTTGAATTTCTTTTTCTTCAATAATAAAGCTTTTTGGATCATAATTGTCAAATTTTATCGATAATTGCCTGACAGCATCATCCCCTCTTTTGGAAACGTCATTTAATATTTCTTCTACAATTTTTTTAACTTTATCATCTGCTTCAATTATTTCGCTTTCTGATTTACCTTCTTTTAACCAAACTGCCATTCCTATTCTCACTTTCTAAAATTAATTAAATATAATTGATGCAAAAAAACCTTTTCTAATCAAGTATTTTTAAGAAATTATGATAAAATTCCATTCCAGAATATTAAAGGATCTTGATTTGACGATTTAAATTTAGTAATCTTACCCACAAAAATATCATGATCTCCACCTGGATATACAGACCAAGTTTCACATATAATTGTAGCCAGAGAGTTACTTATTAACGGAAATCCTTCTTTTGATTTTTTAAAAGTAAAGTTTTCAAATTTATTCATACAAGGACTTGAGAACCTATTACATATATCCATTTGACTTTTTGATAAAATATTAACAACAAATCCATTTGATTTAACAAAATCTTTATAACTTGGCTGATCCTTTCCCAGGCACCAAGATATTAAAGGTGGATCTAGTGAAACTGAAGAAAAGCTATTTACAGTTATACCAACTGGGTAATTTTTATCATCAACAGTTGTTACAACAGTTACACCAGTTGAAAATTTACT
>MDSV01210779.1_pt1 | contig 19543 bp, 16 predicted proteins | sample 810851 | NCBI WGS metagenome assembly MDSV01 (sample SAMN05326640, study PRJNA326480) | marine metagenome | isolation source: seawater | place: Atlantic Ocean: North East | collected 2012 | reverse complement strand
TGCGCTGTGATACTCATAGAGAAAAATTCACGGTTGCTGAGGATCATATTTGGCATATTCCACAAAGCTGGGGGCAATGTCAGGTGATGGTGAAAGGTGACGACGCCACCACATTCGATCTTATTGAAGTTGCTGAGAGTTCATAGGTTCGTTCAGACGGTCTAAAACTGGATAAAGGGAATTAACCATATGAATCGTAAGTTAATAGTAGCGAAGAGACAGCAAACCCGCTCAGTGTTAAACAGGAATCTTACTCAACGCAAATGATTCGTGAAAGCGAACCTGATGGTTCTTTGCCGCCAGAGAGCCACAGCGCAAGTCGATGGTGCTCCACAGAAACTGAACCCGAGCATTCAGAGAGAGTAAGAACCGAAAAAGAATCTTTAGAGTGGGATATCGAGAGAGGTAATATTTTATTAGCCGCCGAAGATTCAGTGTTTGAATTCCCAAATGCTGTTTTGCTAGCGCCTTATGCAGAACTGGACTTACAAGATCTCATTGCACACGCAAAAAACGATGATTTGTTCGCATTATTGACTATTATGCAGCGCAGAGATGTTCCTATGAAACATCGAAATAATGCTGCTCGTCATTTAACGGTAATGGGAAATACTTCGACTGCCTTGTCACATTTAGTTGCTATAGAACTGACACGAGCCAATCATATTTTCGAAATGGAAGGGCAAGTCAATGAGCAAGTAAAAACGCATTTAGTGAACAGTTTAACGTATGTTAGCTATGGGCTAGAGCAGCTTGATGTAACGGCGCTTCGCAGTTATTTGTATTTTGTTCAGCGACACAAAAATGGAAGTTATGCCTTAGATTTAGAAGCGGCACTTTCTCAAAAGGAAGTGGAAACCGTGAAATTTGCAAGAGCACAATTTAAGCAATACTTAAACCACAAAAGACAAGAAAAGTACCTTTCAACTATAGAGGAAAAAGCGTTTCCGAAAGTGGCCAAGCGTCAATTTGAAAAAAGCTTGGCTCTTGAATATCGTACTTTTGGAAGTCTGATACTGGGCAGTAACAATCTGAAAAACATGGGTTTTGATTTTGAAAATCTACCAGATTGCGCTAAGCGTTTATTTTAGAGAAGAATATCAATATAAGTCGATTAAACCCGCAAAAAGATAACCCTGATGGAAAGCAGGTTAATTAGAAAGTGGCCGTGAGTGCCAACTGGAACAAGTGCTCGGTAAAGTGCTCGCTGTCTTGAAAAAAGCGAAGGTTTTGCTGAGTGCCTGAGTTTATTTGCCATTCGGCGGTTAACGAGAAGTGTTCGCTAATATTGCGCCCTGCGCTGATAGTAAACGCACGCCCCGAGCTGCCATTGGGGTCGAGCGCGTAATTGTCATCATCATTTACTTGATACCAGTCAGCACGTGCAGCAAGCGTGTATGGAGTCATGCTGTATACAGCAGCAACAAAGCCACTATTAAAATCGTTATCTACAATACTTTCACCCATTAGAGTGTCGCCCACCAGCAATTGAGAAAATACCGTAAAGATAGGGTTATACATGTAGCGAAGCGTTAACGAATGAAAGCGTGTATGCCATGCGTAGATGCGGTCGGGGTCGACTGCATTTGCGTCTGCGTTGTTATCGTAATAGTAATAGCGCATTTCAGCGCTGCGCTTGTACGCCACATGCGCTCCGAAATAATAACCAAAACGATTGTCTATTTCTCTGAAAGGTTCGGTCCATGCAGGAGCATCCAGTCTATCTTCATCGATTACACCCGGAATAGGCAGGAAATTCAGTCTATCGTTGTAAAGCGACTGTCTGTCGTGAAGTGCAAAGCCGCGCCAAGAAATCAATGTTCCAGTGCTATCGTTTCCTTTAAATAAGCTGGCTAATACTTTCCAAGACCAGTTGCTTCGCACTTGTCTGCCATTTTGTCTAAAGCTAAATTCAATCCCACCGATTCTGAGTTCTTCACCGATCCAGCTATTTATTGCTGAATTGGTTAAAAAGTGCGGCGATAACCAGCCAAAATCCGTGTTTTCGGCAGAAATAGCGGGGTAAAACGCGCCTAGCTTTACTTCAGGTTTTATTGAAGCTGCCGTGAGAGGGCGATATTTTAGATAAAGCTGGGAAAAGCTAATTCGCTTTTCACCATCGCTGTAGGCGTTAAAAACCCCTGTGAACGATACGCTGTCAGTGATCAGATTCTCTGTAGACAGTAAAGCGTGAGCTAGATGAATACCGTCATCATTAAAACGCTGGTGGTTTGAGCCAAACGCTTGAAAACTTGTATTGTCTTCCTGAGATGAGAAAACGCCCCGTACTAAAAATCTAGTGTTCGCTTTAGATGAAAGGCTTACCGTAAGTAAGCAAAATGCGAACGCAATCATTAAAGTCAGCGAGCCACGTTTCATTAATAGTCGCCAAAACCAAAGTCAAAATCGTCATCAGATTCAATGGTTGCCGTTAGCTTCCATTGCTTGCTCGTATCTGATGAAACAGATACAGAGCGGGTGCTAAAAGCTTGCTCACCGTCTACCTGAGGATGCCAGAAACTTACCCGGTATTCGCCTACCGGCAGCACAATATCAGTTTGTCCTTGCTCATTCGTTTTTCCGAAGTAAGGAGAGTCGGAAACAACGATATAGCCCAACATCCAGTCATGAATATTGCACCCTATGTCGACTATACCGGCTTTTTCAAAGCGCAGTGGCTGTGCGGTAAATTCCTTGTAGAGTTTTAACTCGAACTGCTTGATAGGAGAAAAAGAATAGACGTGATGAAACAAATTATCCGCATTGGGAAAAGTAACTTCAGTGCCTGCGGGTACGACCAACACATGCGGCACAAATTGTTTATCTACCTGATTCATTATTGCCGGCTGGTAGGAAGGCATTTGGCTCTGATTTAACTCGAACTGCGGCGTGAATAAAAACACACCGTCCTTCACCAGATTTGCACTTTCGTCTTCCAAAGATATTGAGAAGGTTACCATCTGGTCTTTCTCACCTACCGCAATACCCGAATAGGCAATGAGAAAGAAGGCGCTTAAAAGTAGTTTATTTGTCATCTAATTACCAACGAGGTTAGCTGCATTTGCAAATGCTTTGGGTAGATCTAGGATAGACCTACTAACATACAACTATGTTACACCATTGGTATAAGACCTGCCGTATTTCTCTTTAATTTCACCTTCGACGAGTGTAAATGAACATTAGCTATGCGGATTGGTATAAGGACAGTGAACCGCCACTAAATTTGTGCAAACTGCCTAATCAGATTGTGATAAACGTGGTGTAATCCATCTAGCTGTTCCCGCTCAGCATTGCCGGTATTGATCAGTGACTGAATACATTGATCAAGCTGAAAAAGCGTTTCTCGCATGTGCTGATCGCTCACCATGCTCTGTATCCAAGTGATAGCCGCCATGCGCTCTCCTTTGGTCACGGGTGTAACTTTATGCAGGCTCGATGAGGGATATAGGATTGCACTACCGGCGTCGCACTTAATGTTTTGCTCGCCGAATCCTGTTTGAATAACTAATTCCCCGCCTTCATAGTCCTCTTTGGGCGTTAAGAAAACGGTCATCGACATATCGCTTCTCAATACGTCAGGCGTGTTAGGAATACGCATAATGGCAGCGTCCACATGATACCCATAGGTCTGGGACTCGCTGTAGCGATTAAAGCAAGGTGGGAAAATACGTTGAGGTAGCGCGCCTGAAATAACTCTAGGGCTATTGCCCAGCTTACTCAGTAGCGTGCTAGCAAGTTGCTGAACGCGAGCATCCTGAGCGTCTGCCTGACCGTTATTTTTGACACCGGCAGCCATTCCCATTGCCGTATTTTTGCCATCCATAAAGGGAACCTTCGCCAACTGCTGACGAAACTGAGCCACTTCAGTTTCTGTCAATAAGTCATCAATAATTATCATTTTTTCAGCGCTTTTTAGAGAGTTGTTTGAAATAAAAGACCTAGGCGGTTAGCCACCTAGGTCTTGTTAGCATTAAAATTCGTAGCTAACGGTGCCCGTAATGTTGCGGCCATCACCAATATACATGAAGGCGCCAGAACGGTAGGCTGCCGTCCAGTATTCTTCGTCAAATAGGTTTCCGATGTTAACACGGAACGTCAGCGACTCTGAGTGGTAGTAATTAGCGAACAGGTTCACTACTTGATAATCAGGTACCACAATTGAGTACTCGCCAGTTTCAGCACTGTAGCCTGCGGCCGTATCAGGTTGACCGCCGTACATTTCTGACTGATAGCTATAGTCTCCACCAAAGGCAAACTTATCGTTAGGCTGATAGCGCATTTGAATGTAGAAACTTTCGTCTGCGAAGTTACTTAGCGCTAAGCCAAGATTGTCTTCACTGTATGATTTGAGAACTTCCGAATCCATGAAAGCAGCGGAAGCTTGAATGCTAAGTTTATCGGTAATATCACCGCTTAAGCCAAACTCAATACCTTCTACGCGGTTTTCACCGGTGTTTAATGTACCAAGCGTTGAGTAAGCGTCGCCTACACTTTCGTGTACATCGCTTTTAGTAATGCGGAATAGCGCTGCATTTGCTACAAGCTTTTCATTAAACAGCGACCATTTGGTGCCAAGTTCGATGTTTTCTACTTGCTCAGGATCAGCTTGTGAGGCTTGTTCTGGCGTACCGCAAATACCACCATAACCACAGTTAGCACCAAGATCTGATTCACCGCCGTTTATGTTTGTTGCGGTGCTATAGGAAGCGTAGATGTTACCGTTTTCGGTCACATCGTAAACTAACCCTAAATGACCGTTGTAGAGTTCATCTGAGAACTCATAAAGGTCGCTAGAAGTTTGGTTGCTATAGTCATAGCTATCTACACGAAGACCGGCAAAGACATTAAAGTTATCGGTCAGCTCAAAGGTATCCATAACGTATAGCGAGTAAGTTTCAATATCAAATAGCGCATCTACGTCGCCACGGGTGAAGGCTTTGCCCATCAACGAACTAATGTTATCAACTTCATTGCCACTGCCATCTAATAGACAGTAACTTTCAGATACACCGCGACGACCGCTGGTTAAGCAGTTTGATGGATTGGTATAGTCCATATTGAACACGCCGTTGTCTACCGACTCATCTGTGTACTCAAAGCCGAACACAAAACGGTGATCAAGGCCTGCAAAAGCCGTATCCCAGAAAAGGTTAAACTGGGTAGTTACATAGTCAACTTCCTGCCAACCTTGGTGGTTGCTTAAAGATAACGTGTAAGCACCTGGTGCAGTAGGGTCGGTTGCGTCACGGTTAGTGCCGCGCATACCCGTAGTAATGTATTCGTTCTCTGTTTTACCTACACGGGTTGCGTTATAAAAACGCACGTTGTCACTGATGTCGTACTCAGTACGTAAAGTGAATGTGGTAACTTCTGAGTTTTGAAAGTCTTCATCCTGCGCGTATACGGGTATATCTTCCAGTGGATAACCTGCGTCTCTGTCGTAGTAGCTACCCAAATCAGGAATATCTTCAGCGTTTAAGTAGTAAATGTCGCCTGTAAATGACAAGCGGTCGGTAGGTTGATTCACATAGGAAAGCTGAACCCCTTCACGATCACGCTCTATACCTTCACGGCCAGGCTTATCTTCTGACGAATAAAGCCCGTTTAAGCGCACAGCGCTGGTTTCAGTAAGGGTTTTGTTTAAGTCGACAGTTAAACGCGTGTGTTCGTCGGTACCCACTGCTGCATCAACGCGACCAAAGTTATACGCTGTAGATGCTTTTTTGGTAATTGAGTTAACCGCACCACCTGAAGAGCCACGCCCTGCAAACGTTGAACTTGGGCCCTTCGTAATTTCAACACGCTCGGTTGCGAAGCTTTCACGAGTTGTCATACCTGGGTCGCGAAGTCCATCAACGAAAACGTCGCTGCGTGCTTCGTGGCCGCGAATAATGTAGCGGTCACCAAAAGCATTACCATTCTCACCGGTACCCAACGTTACACCTGCTTGTGCTTGTAGGATGTCTCTAAGGTCTGTTCTGCCACTTTCTTGAATTTGGTCTTGGGTAAGAACACTAATGGTTTGTGGTGTGTCTACCAAATCAGCCAGACGACGAGGATCACCAGACTTATTGTAGCGATATATTGATTGCTGAACCCCATGAATTTTAATCAGCTCGATGGCTTCGTCAGATACTGCTTTGCATTCTGCTGAGCTGGCATCGGTGCACTTTTCTGCGTCTTCCTGTGCCATAACTGCGCCACCGCCAAAGGCAAGCGCTGCGGCAATGGTTTGCGCACCCATTGTTAATTTAGTGTTTTTCATCATATTTCCCTTGAGTGTGTGTAAGGACGACGAAGTCTATGTAATTATTTTAATAATGTAAATATAAATGATAACCATTATCATTAGTAAAATATAAAAGGAGTTTTAAGCAGTGTTTAAATAGAAGTTTTCTAATATTCTTTTCGTTGCTCAGATTGGGTAGGCTAGGAGGTTGTACCTGTTGGGCAATAGTCTGTAGATAGTATGTAGTTGAGTAATTTAGAAGGTACGGTTCTATATCTACTGGTTTTTGAAATACCCGCTATCTAGGCAGAGCAGTTGTGTCATTAAGAAACGGCATAGCGTAATCTAATTATATTTTGCAGTAGCATTGCGGTTTTCAGGTATTGATATTAAAGAGGGAAACCAACCTTAACAATTACTCCTGTTTCATCCTCTCTGTCATACAAGGAAAGATGACCCTTATGGAAGGTGGCAATCATGTTTGCGATGTAAAGCCCTAATCCAAGATGAGGAGAGTGTGCGCCATGTTGTATATCGTTCTCTTTTCTTACCGAAACCATAGATTGGGTGAGCTGATTTTTCATGCCTTTTGGTAAAAGCGGGCCTGGGTTACTTACAGTAAGTACAGCCTGCTTGTCCCTCTTTTCAAGAGCGATGAGTATTTCATCGCTGTCTTGGCTGAAATCTACTGCATTTGAGATAACTTTATCAAAGAGTTGAGCAACAAGTTCAGCAGAGCCGTACACCATCATAGAATTATCTGTTGTTGCAAACTTCCACTGACGCTTTGCATAGGCATGCCTGTAGCCATCAACACAGCCCTTTATCACTTCAACAATGTTGAAGCTTGCCATATCTTCCTGTGCGATAGCTTGTTCTAATCGCGTCGCCTCACTCATGCTGTTCAATATACTGCTCAAACGACTCACACCCGACTGGGCCCGTTCTACAAACACCGCCTGCTGGTCAGCATCGCTCACGTGAGTCAGCATATCCAGTGACGATTTCACCACTGCTATAGGCGTTCTTAATTCGTGAGATAAGCGGGATGCCATGTTTTCTAGATAAGAATTGTACTGCTGCAGCCGCGAGAGTACATCGGCAAACGAGCGGGACAAGTCACCAATTTCGTCACGTTGATTCGATATCGGCATAGTGCCAATGATTTTCCCATTGTCATCAATGACGGCCTCAGTATTGTCGCGAAGGGAGCGAATGCGATTTGAGATTCGCGTGGCGAATAATAAGAGTCCTAATGTGCCTATGGTCATGACTGCCAAAATAACGTGGAATAGCTGCTCTAGTGCCCGGTTTCGCAGGGTGCGAATACCATTCGTCGTTTGCTCTACGATAACCGCTCCCATCACATTTCCTTCAATAAATATCGGGTAGGCTGCAGAAAGAATTATGGCCTTGTTATCGGGGGATAAACGCCAGAGTGAATCGGGCTGTCCGTTAAGTGCGGTCCCTAAATCCTGTCCAGCAAGTGCGTAAGCATCGTCTAGTTCATCAACAAAATCTGACGGTGGTCTCGTAAGAATCTGATAATAAATAGGTAGTAACCACTTACTTTCTATCCAATGCCAAATTGAATTTGATGGTGCTTCTTTCTCGTCTACTTTAATTCCCGTTGCAGACTGGATGTCGCCTGCCCGAGCAAGTACTCGTTTGTGTTTGTCCACAACCCACACCCGCGAGTCGGCATATTTAAGCCCTGCCAATATGCGCTCAATTTCAGGTGATGGCGTTATAACAGTACCAAGCTCAGAGAGTTGATTAGTATTCGCTGTGCCAATGGCATATTGTTTTAATCGGCTTACCGTATCGTCAACATCTACAATAGAAAACGCTAACCCGCCGGTGGTCATTGATAAAGGAAAACGCAGTTCAATGTTGTAGCCAGTGGCGGTTTCCTGCCACCGTCCCTGAATAGACAGCGCGTTTTCTACCGCTCTTATTGTTGTAGTGTTGTCCGAAAGTTTGTAGGCATTTACCCAGCCACTTTCATAGGGAGCAACCACGTATCTTGCTAACTCACCCTGAGGAGTTTCCAGGCCTATGAGCAAGTGGTCGCCTGTTTCAACACTTAAACTGTTAGGCTGTCGCCAAAGCAACACGTCGTCATTAACTTCAAACATGGCATACAGAAATTGTCCATAGCGTCCCACCATATGCTTAAACGATAAACTTGTTGGCTCGCCCTTATATGCATTGTAATACTCAATAACCTCGTCACTACCATACTCACTCATCAACTCACCGACTTGCTGCCAGTCGTTGAGTTCTCCATCAAGTCGAATAGGCGATGGAATGGGAGGCGCGTAAAGGTCAGTGCCAGGACGTACGTCTTGAAGATAAGCTGATTGGCTGTCAAATAGGGCAGGGCGCTCATGAAGTGCGGTGGCAACAGCTCGGGCAGTCCCTATCATGGTTTGCTCTTGACCATTTCGCAGGTACTGCTCAAGTTCCCAGACGTAGTTATAACCCAAGTAGGGAATAGTGAATAGGAACAGCGACAGCACCATAAGCTGGAGGCGGATAGAAAAGCGAAATCCCATGGTCTTAGACGGTTGCCTTTGTTGTGCTAAGTTTAATTTTGTCTTCGCGTAGGCTATTTAAAGCTGCCAGCGATACCCCATGCCGTAAACTGTGTCGATATGATCGAAGTTTGAGTCGAGCTGCACAAACTTCTTACGCATACGCTTAATGTGAGAAGTAATCGTTGTGTCATCAACCACCATTCTAGACTCATCCATGAGCTGTTGACGACTCTTCACATGACCTGGGCGCTTGATTAGCGCATGTAACATCCAAAATTCGGTAACTGTGAGTAAGACGGGTTGGTTTTGCCAGCTTACTGTCATTCTCGACACGTCTACTTTCAAGTCTCCTACTTTTAACTCATCTTTTTGGTCAGTAGGTGCTGCGAGTAAATCTGTGCGCCTAAATAGAGCAGCAATACGCGCTAGCAAGTGGGCCATACTTATATCTTTAGTCAGGTAGTCGTCAGCACCCATTCGAAGGCCACTGATAGTGTCTACGTCATTATCCCGCGCGGTGAAAAAGATAATAGGAAGGGTTTGTGACAGGCCTCTTAGTTGCTGACACAACATAAAGCCTCCTTCTATTTCATCTTTCAAGCCAATATCAATAATGGCTAGGTCGGGTAGGGTGTAGTTAAACGCTTCGGCAGCAGACGGCCTATCTTCGTAAGCATTTACGCTATAGCCCTGCGCTTTAAGCGCCATAATGTAATTTTCGCGAATGGCCGCGTCGTCTTCCACTAATGCAATTGTCTTTGGCATACATTAATCCGCAAATATAAGTCTTATAGAGTGCACACTATACCTATGAATGAAAGCTATTGCCTAAGTTCGACATAAAATCCATAAGCCTGCCTCAATTACGCCATAATTGAGACGCGTAAAGTGTCACCTTCACCCGCATAATACCTTTGAACCTGGCTATTACACCGCTTAATGGGGCCAAATACAGCCGACGAGGATATAGTGTTGAAGGCATCACAACATTTCCATAATTGCGTACTTTTTCTGCCATGAATATCGCGTTTAATGATGGGGTGCTGTTGAACGGTATACCTCTAAAAAGTGTGATATTCGAAACAGACGAATGTACTGGGAACATTTTAACTCTCGCTGAGTGGGTAATTATCTATGCGGACTAGTATTATTTGTATGTTGCATAAACAGTACCGTAGAAGCGGTAAGGCTGAACTTCTACGTTAAAAAACTACCCCTTGCGCTGCGTGCTTCCCCAACGGTACGCAGCGCTTTTTTATGGCGGGTAAAAGGTGTTTTAGGGCTTAGAATCTAAACACGCCCTAGTCTGTCGCCTTCAACGCTTCGCTTTTCAAGCTGACTTGAAAATGGTGTTTTCGCTATTACCTTGTGAAATAGCAGAACTCGATTCAACAGAACTGCTTTAAACAACCACTAAACGCGAGTGTATTCATTTAATAGCATGAACTAGGTTACACTTCGTTAGTTGATTTCTAAATCTCTCTAAAGTTGGTTAGGGCGTGCTGACCTTTGGTGCACATCAAAGGTCAACACGTCTTAGTGGACACACTCTCACTACGGGCAAATCATGAAAGCGTTGGACATTACAGGGTTAACCAAAACCTACAAAGGTGGCGTACAGGCACTAAAAGGCGTCGATCTTACGGTACAAGAAGGGGACTTTTTTGCTTTACTTGGTCCCAATGGGGCGGGTAAATCAACCACCATTGGTATTATCAGTTCTCTTGTAAATCAAACCAACGGCAACGTTTCCGTGTTCGGGTACGATTTAACAACGCAGAAAGAGCAAGCGAAAGCGTGTATTGGTTTGGTACCACAAGAATTTAACTTCAATCAGTTTGAAACGGTACTGCAAATTGTACTGAATCAAGCGGGGTATTATGGCGTGCCACGCAGTGTGGCCAAAGAGCGTGCTAAGAAGTACCTTGCTCAATTAGATTTGTGGGAAAAGCGGGACGCACGGGCCCGCGAATTATCTGGCGGTATGAAGCGCCGGCTTATGATCGCTCGGGCGTTAATGCACGAACCGAAACTGCTTATTCTTGATGAACCAACGGCTGGCGTAGATATTGAAATTCGTCGCTCAATGTGGGGGTTCTTAGAAGAGATTAACCGTCAAGGGATCACTATTATTCTCACCACGCACTATCTTGAAGAAGCGGAGATGCTGTGTCGCAACATCGCAATTATCAATAAGGGCACGATTGTAGAGAACACCAGCATGAAGGCGCTATTATCGAAGCTAAATGTAGAAACCTTCGTGCTTGATATCAAACTACCGGAAAACGCCGTAGAGAGCGACATGTTGCTCATTGGCTTCGAGCATCGCCTTATTGATGATCATACGCTTGAAGTGGACGTTGAAAAAACCGAAGGCCTAAACCCAGTATTTACGCAATTAAGCGAAAAGGGAATACAGGTCATGAGTATGCGCAATAAATCAAATCGCCTTGAAGAGTTGTTCGTACGTTTAGTTGAATCGGCCAAGCAGGCTGGCTAAGCGAATAACGGGGAAGGTAAAAAACAATGAAAACTGAAAGTACGTCAATGAACACAGAACAAAACGTGGGATGGTTTAAGCAAAATTACGTTGCACTCACCACCATTTGGATAAAAGAGTGCACGCGTTTTTTACGCATATGGGTACAAACCCTTGTACCGCCTGCTATTACGATGAGCTTATACTTTGTCATTTTTGGCAGCCTGATCGGTAACCGAATAGGTCAAATGGGTGGCTTTACCTATATGGAGTTTATTGTACCGGGTCTTATCATGATGTCGGTGATCACAAACTCATACGCCAATGTCTCTTCATCTTTTTTCAGCGCTAAATTTCAACGCAATATTGAAGAGTTATTGGTATCACCCGTGCCCACGTCAGTGATTATTCTTGGTTATGTCGGCGGCGGCGTAGCGCGAGCCATACTTATAGGCATAATCGTTACCCTGGTGTCGCTCTTTTTTGTGGATGTGCAAATACATCACCTTGGGATTATCGCACTCACGTTACTGCTCACTTCAACTCTCTTTGCTACGGCAGGGTTAATCAATGCCATATTCGCTAAAACTTTTGATGATATTAGCGTAGTGCCGACCTTTGTTCTAACGCCACTCACCTATCTAGGGGGCGTATTCTACTCACTTACGCTGCTACCAGAGTTTTGGCAGTGGGTAAGTAAAGCTAATCCTGTTGTGTATATGGTGAATGGTTTCCGCTATGGGTTCCTAGGCGTGTCTGACGTGAACGTAACGTTGTCGCTAAGTTTACTTGTGGGCTTTAATGCGCTGCTATTTAGCGTAGCGTATTACCTACTTAAAACCGGCAAAGGTATTCGTAGCTAATGGCAAGCGGTAACTCAAGAGAAATTACAACATCGCAGGTGGGTATTCACGATAAGCTAGATGACCTAGTGAAAAAATATCAGGTCAGTGAAAATAAAAGGCCTATCAGCGATCATACGCAATCAGCCTTTGATGAGGTTTGTGCCTGGCTCAACGCGTTTGATGGCGAAGTTATTTTAGATTCTTGCTGTGGCGTAGGGGAAAGTACGGCGAATATAGCCAGAGCTAATCCCGATGCCCGGGTTATTGGCATTGATAAATCAGCACTACGGATAGACAAGCACGAGCATTACAGTGCGCAGCAGGATAACTATCGGGTGATCCGCGCAGACGTCAATGACTTTTGGCGTCTTGTAAAGCAATCTGATTGGAATGTTACTCAGCACTTTCTGCTATACCCCAATCCGTACCCTAAAAAGACCCAAGTCCAAAAGCGCTGGCATGGCAGTGCGGCCATGGTGGATTTGATGGCGATAACGCCTAATATTCAGGTGCGCAGTAATTGGCTGATTTATTTAATGGAATTTGCGCAAGCAGCAAAGCACTACGGCATGGTGTCAGACTTATCTGAAGTAACCGGTGAAAACCATATGACGCCCTTTGAGCGAAAGTACCGGGGAAGTGGACAGTCTTGCTGGCAGCTAAATTGTCGTAGCGAAGAAAGCTAGGAAAACCAGTAAAAAGACTCGTTTAGTACCGGTTCTCGTTAAGATAAAGACGAATTAATACTTGGTCTTACAGGGCGGTTTACCGATTTACTCCAGCAAACCTTGTTAGAGCGTTTCGCTCTAACAAGGTTTTTTTAAGGTTTGCTCTGCGCGATACGCAACGGCTTTACGTTTTTACAATACACATGCATTGTCAAAGTTAATGGCGAGCATTGGCGCTACGGACATTCGCCAATGGTGGGCTAAAAACGTAGCCCTGTGCATAGCGTATAGGAAGCCGTTTAACGCACTCTAAGTGCCCCTCGTCTTCGACTTGCTCGGCAATGGTGCTGATACCATGACGCTCACAAAGCAGCAGCAGGTAGTCAACGTATTCTTTCACTGCGTCTTGCTGGTCGTAGTGTTTTATTAGCCCCCCTGCCAGCTTTATCCCTCTTATTGGCAAATTCACGAGTGCACGTATATTCCCTGGGCAAGAGCCTACATTATCTATAAAGACACCTAGTCCCGCGTGCACACTTTTTTCGATAAATGCGGTCAAGCCTTTGGGGTTAGATAATGCGGTCGAGGCGCTTACTTCAATGCTTACGCGCTCCGGCATAGGGTAGCTAGCTAAGTGCATAACTAAGGTATTAGTGAGTTCTTTATTGTATAAATCCCTGGCAGAGATGTTGATATTCCAAGGAATAGTTACATCGTGAAAGTAGGCTGCACATTGCACAAACATACTTGCTGCAAGCGTGTTTACATGTTGCTCTCGTTCAATTAGGTAAAGAAACTCACTTGGAAGAAATGTTTTATCGCCTTGAGTGATAAGTCGTGCTAAACATTCATATCGCCAAACTCCCTGACTCTGTAAGTCCACGATAGGTTGGAAATAAGGCACGATATCTTCGATGGAGAAGTTCTCGGATATTTCGCGTATGGGCATAAACCGACCTCCTTGCGTTGACGTAATCATAGTGTTTGCAGGTTTGATTGCTCATTAAACGTGGCTTATATAGCAGGTTTAACATCAACACTATTCACAAATTAAATATAGTAGAGAGTCTGAAACTTTGCGGCGCTAATTTTAAAGTAGTAATGTGTGTGTCACTGGTAGCTTATTAACGGTAAAGCGAGTTTAAATGCTAGCTCGTTTATACGTTAAATCTGACTAATCAGTCTGCATTGCTGGTTTTGTGCAACGAATTGCTAGGCGCTGCCTCTTGGCGAGCTAGGCAATCTGATGTAAAGTGCGACACCCTGAAAGTGTTGTGATAAGTTTTCAGGTTTGGCAACGAATGGACCGCGCCAACAGGCTTCAGCTTAACCGGTATTGCTTTCGGATGAGCTAGCAGCTAGCTGCACTGATAAAGGCATGCTAAATGGCTGAAAGGAAAAGTAAGTGTCAGGCCGGTGTCCTACAAAACCGCCTGTTGATTTCGCCTAATAAAAGATAGTGCGAAATGTGTGAATGTTTTAAGTATGAGGTGTGTTGAGTGGGTGAAGCGCAAGTTAGTCTAGAGCACCTGTTTAGGGTCTTTACCAAACCTGAACACAAAGACTCAAAGCTTGCTCAAATTGAGCAGCATTTATCTGACAATATCTTAGATTTTTTGTCGCAGCACGTAGTGACAAAAAAGACATCGTTAGAAGAAATTGAAAAAGACTTCTCAGACTCGAAAGTACCTGAGTCACCAGAGTTTGTCTCGACGCATGCCGAAAGCTTACTTGATAAGCTCGTCGCTCATTCTGTTAATACCTATTCCCCCACGTTTATCGGTCACATGACCTCTGCGCTTCCTTATTTCCACTTACCCCTTTCCAAGTTGATGGTGGGGCTTAATCAAAACCTAGTGAAAATTGAAACGTCGAAAGCCTTTACGCCATTAGAGCGGCAGGTGCTGGGGATGATGCATAACCTAGTGTACGACCAGCCACAAAGTTTTTATGACGAACATTTGCACAGTGCTGCTCATTCGTTAGGTGCATTCTGCTCTGGTGGTACTATCGCTAACATCACTGCCTTGTGGGTAGCGCGAAACAAACTCCTTGGCCCTCAAAAGGGGTTTCCAGGGGTGGCGAAAGCCGGTCTGGCAGCGGCATACCGGCATCTCGGTGTAAATAACGTAGGCGTGATGTGCTCTAAGCGTGGTCACTACTCGCTGTCTAAAGCCGTTGACGTACTTGGTTTAGGTCGTGACCAGCTGCTAACCATTCCAGCTCCACAACAAACCCTTGACCCAGCGAAAGCACTTCGTATCGGCAAGCGTTATCATGAAGAAGGCAATAAGCTGCTGGCTATTGTCGGCGTGGGTGGTACAACCGAAACTGGGCATGTGGATCCTCTCGATGAGTTGGCAGACGTTGCTAAAGAGTTAGGTTGCTGGTTCCACGTAGATGCAGCCTGGGGTGGAGCAACGCTTTTCTCATCACGCTACCGCGATAGGTTAAAAGGTATTGAGCGAGCAGATTCGGTAACTATTGATGCCCATAAACAAATGTATGTGCCTATGGGCGCTGGCATGGCATTGTTTAAAGATCCGCAAAACGCCAATGCAGTAAGACATCACGCTCAGTATATTCTTCGTGCAGGCTCGAAAGATTTAGGTGCGACTACACTTGAAGGCTCACGGAACGGTATGGCTATGATGGTGTATTCGGCGCTACATATCTTCGGTCGTAAGGGCTATGAACTGCTTATCGATCGCAGTATTGATAAGGCAAAAGATTTCTCGCACATGATTGATAAAGCGCGAGACTTTGAGCTGACTACTACGCCTACTTTATCATTACTGACGTACCGTGTGTGTCCCGAAGAAGTGCAAGAGAAACTCAAGCACGCCGATGCAAAAACGCGTAACGCCATTAACGAAAAGATTGATGCCCTTGTTGTTGCGGTTCAAAAGCAGCAGCGTGAAGCGGGTAAGTCGTTTGTTTCTCGTACCCGTTTAGAAGCGCCTGATTATCCTTCCCAGTGCATAACGGTATTTCGCGTGGTTTTAGCCAACCCGTTAACTAGCCACAATGATTTGGCGGCGATATTGGCAGAGCAACACTTGATTGCGAAAGAAACGCAGGCGTGGAAAGAGCTAATGGAATTTGTTCGAGAGTCAGAAAAGGTTGCGTCCTAGCCCATCCAATTAAACAAACGCCCAATATCGCAGCCGCTATATCGGGCGTTTTTTATTGTTGAATTACGCAGCGCGCTACAATACTAGCTGACTGTATAAGCCAAGTGGCAGGCGTAACTATCGCGTAATTTGAAGGTTATCAATAAGCCGAGTTTTACCCATAAACATAGCAACGAGCAAAACCAGCTCTTTGTCGGTTTCTTTTGCTGCCTGAAAAGTACTCGCGTTAACTACCTGACAATAATCTTTCTTAAAGCCTTTGGCTTCAAGGTTAGCGATCATTGTCTCTTCTAATGCTGTAAAGTTAACGTTGCCTTTTTCGATGCTGCTTTTTACGAGCTGCATTTCTTCATAAATAGCACTGGCGGTAGCCTTTTCTGCCTCAGTCAGATAGCCATTGCGCGAGCTCATTGCTAACCCAGAGGCTTCGCGCTCGGTAGGTACACCATGAATCTTAATCGCCATTGATAAATCGTGAGCTAGCGCACGAATTACCTGAAGCTGCTGAAAGTCTTTTTCGCCGAAAAAAGCGTCATCAGGCTGCACCATGTTAAACAGCTTAGTGACAACCGTAGCGACACCGCGAAAATGACCAGGGCGGCTTGCCCCGCAATGAGAATCTGAAATGCCGGGTACTTCAACAAAGGTCTGAGCGTCAAGACCCGCAGGGTACATTTCTGCAACGCTGGGTAAGAATACCGCATCAGCGCCAACTGAAATAAGTTTGGCCTTGTCTTCTTCAATTGTGCGGGGGTAAGCGTCTAAATCTTCGTTTGCCCCAAACTGCATAGGGTTAACAAAAATACTAACGACAACTCTATCGTTGTGCTCCTTCGCTTTTTTAACAAGTTTAAGATGACCATCGTGCAGGTTCCCCATTGTAGGAACAAAGCCAACGGTTTCGCCATTTAGCCGCCATGCAATAACGGTATTGCGCAACGCTGAAATAGTATCAACGACTTTCATAAATAACCTCGTTACTCGAAGCTGTGTTCAGCAGAAGGAAACGCACCGCTTTGTACATCTTCAATATACTTCGATACGGCTTTACGCATATCGCCTGTTTCTACTAAATAGTTTTTTGAGAATTTAGGCATATAGTTAGCGCTTATACCAAACATGTCGTGCATTACCAGAATTTGACCGTCGGTATCTTTACCAGCGCCAATACCGATAACTGGGATAGTGAGTGCTTCGCTTACGGCTTTGCCTAACGATGAGGGCACACACTCAAGCACTAATAATTGAACGCCAGCTTCTTCTAGCGCTTTCGCTTCGCTAAGTAGCTTTTCTGCTTGGCTTGCTTCTCGGCCTTGTACTTTAAATCCACCAAATACGTGCACTGACTGTGGCGTTAAACCTAAATGGCCACAAACAGGTACACCGCGCAGGTTCAGCCCCTTGATGGTGTCGCACAACCAACTACCGCCTTCCATTTTTAACATACTTGCACCTGCCGCCATTAAGATGGCAGCGTTGGCATAGGTTTGCTCTGGCGTGGCATAAGACATAAATGGCATATCGGCTAACACAAAAGCGCGCTCGGTACCGCGGCGTACACTTTTAGTATGGTAAGCAATATCCTCTATGGTGACTGACAGCGTATCGTCTTGACCCTGGAGAACCATGCCTAAAGAATCGCCTATGAGCAATGCATCAACGCCTTGCTCATCGAACATTTTGGCGAAGCTGGCATCGTAAGCGGTTAAAGACGTGATCTTTTCCCCGGCTTGCTTCTTCTTAAGCAAGCCCGAAACTGTTACTTTCTTCATGACATGTCTCAGATTGATATTTGTTGATATCGTGTGGCGAACTATACGGATTTTGAGGCTAATTGGAAGTGCGTAGGCGACGAAGCCCGTCTAGTGAACAGTTGGCTACCCACGCTGAAATGGGTTTACCGTCGTGCATAACCATATTAGGTGCAATCTCGAATAATGGCACCATAACGAACTCACGCTCAGCCATTCCATAATGGGGAATGATTAAGTCTGCGGTATCGATATTTTCGCTGCCATACAGCAAAATATCGAGATCTAGGGTTCGTGGTCCCCAACGCTCGCCTTTGCGCTCACGCCCCTCTTCCAGCTCAATACGTTGAAGCTGCTTCAGTAACCCATGAGGTTTTAACGATGTTTCTATAAGGCAAACCGCATTTATGTAATCTGGTTGATCTTGTGGGCCCATAGGCTTACTCGCGTAAAGCGATGAAACCTTAAGTACTCGCGTATCTTCAATTTCACTAATAGCTTCAAAGGCACGCAGGGCTTTACCTTGGCTATCACCAAGGTTGCTTCCAATACCGATGTAAACATGTTCTTTATTCATCAGGACCTCGTTTCGCAGGTTTACGCTTGCGCTTGCGCGGTGGTCCTTTTGCTCCGCCTTCACTTTTTCGAAGGGCATTGAGCATCCCTTTTTGTTTACCATTGTCCGCGTGCTGGAAGTGTGTCCACCACTGAGCTAGTTCAAGAAGGTCGCCACCTTCTATTTGGCCTCGAACTAGCAAAAAGTCATAGCCAGCTCGGAACTTAGGGTGTGTGAGAAGTTGAAACGCACGGCGCCCGAAACGTTTCGGTAGGCGTTGCTGTAAAATCCAAATATCACGTATCACGGTAGAGAAGCGCTTGGGTATCATAATACGTTGAATCTGACGCGAAATAACCTCGCCAGAGGCAATGTTAAACGCATCAAAAGCATTTAAGCCAGACTCACTTTGCAAGCGCTGCGATTGTTCTTCAAGGGGGTACCAGAGTAACGCCGCGTACAAAAATGCCGGTGTAACGCGCTGATTGCTATTAATACGCTCATCGGTATTGGCAAGAACCCGTCGAACAAACTGCATTTCTCGACTGTTTTCGTCTTTTAAAAACGGCGCGAGCTGTGGGAATAAAGGTTCAATTAAGCCGTATTCGTGCAGCATCAGAAAGGTATCTTCGCCTTTACCAGACAAAAACAGCTTTAGTGTCTCTTCAAATAAGCGCGCTGGTGGAATGTTCTGCAAAAGATTGGCGAGTGACTTAATAGGCGCTGCGGTTTTCGCCTCTATTCGCATACCTAGCTTAGCGGCAAAGCGCACTGCACGTAACATACGAACAGGGTCTTCACGGTAGCGTGTCTCTGGATCGCCAATGAGCTCTACTTCTCGTTTTTCGATGGCGGCGAGGCCATTGGCAAAGTCTTTAACCGTGAAGTCGGCAACGCTGTAATACATGGCGTTAAAGGTAAAGTCACGACGTTCGGCATCTTCTTCTATAGTGCCAAATACGTTATCGCGTACCAGTTGACCTTCGGCATCACGCTTTCCTAATGATTTACCCTTTGGAAGGTCATCATCTTCGTCTGATTCTTGGTGATGCCCTCTGAAGGTCGCCACTTCAATGATTTCACGGCCAAAAACAATGTGTGCAAGACGAAAGCGCCTTCCTATTAAGCGACAATTTCTGAACAAACCTTTAATCTGTTCAGGAGTAGCGTTGGTCACCACGTCGAAGTCTTTCGGTTCGTGTCCCATCAAAATATCGCGTACACAGCCACCTACCAAATAGGATTCAAAGCCTGCTCCATTAAGGCGATACATTACTTTCAATGCATTTGCGCTTACGTCTTCACGAGATATACCGTGTTCTCCACGGGTCATAGTCCTAG
>MDSV01096834.1_pt1 | contig 19543 bp, 17 predicted proteins | sample 810851 | NCBI WGS metagenome assembly MDSV01 (sample SAMN05326640, study PRJNA326480) | marine metagenome | isolation source: seawater | place: Atlantic Ocean: North East | collected 2012 | reverse complement strand
AAACATCTAAAAATTTTATTTTAACCATATAGCATTATTAGAGCTCCAAAGCTTCTCTAAAATTTCTTTTTCTCTTATTGTGTCCATGCATTGCCAAAAATCGTGATGCTTATAGGCCATTAATTCCCCCGTCTTGGAAAGTTTTTCTAAAGGCTCTCTTTCAAGCATTATAGAATCATCTTCTATATAATTAAAAATTTCTTTATTAAAAACAAAAAACCCTCCATTAATCCAGCCTTTTCCAGCTTGAGGCTTCTCTGCAAACTCTTCAACTTTATTATTATTAATTATTAATTCTCCAAAACGAACAGGTGGTCTAACTGCTGTTACGGTTGCAATTTTACCATGAGATTTATGAAATTGTAATAATTTAGTTAAATCAATATTTGAAACACCATCTCCGTAGGTTAACATAAATGTATCTTCATTTTTCAAGCTTTCTTTCAACCTTAGTAATCTACCCCCAGTCATAGTATTTAAACCGGTATCTGTTAAATTTATAATCCAATTTTCTTCTATACCTTCATTAAAATCAATTTTTTCGCTTTTCAGATTAACTGAAAAATCATTATTTAAAGAATTGTATTTAAGAAAATAATCTTTAATAATATTAGCCTTATAACCCAAAGCAAGATGAAAGTCTTGTATACCATGCTTTTCAAAAATTTTCATAATATGCCATAAAATTGGTTTACCACCTATCTCCACCATTGGCTTTGGTTTTAATTGAGTCTCCTTACCTAAACGGGTACCATACCCCCCACATAATATTACTACTTCCATTTTTTTAATTTTTTATACTTAATAATTTTTTCCAATTCTTAAAATCATTATTCAAAAAAAAGAAATCTTTTTTTGAACTATAATAATGATTTGATTTAACTGCTTCAGCCATTTCCTTTTTAGTGGAAACAAAAAAAACATTTGGGATATTTTTAAGGGGGCTTTGGTTTAAATCACCTAAAGGAACAAACACTATCGTTTTCAAATTTAAAACAAAAGATTCTACTGCAGCACCTGAACTTGAACAACATATTACAGTGTCAAACTGATTTAAAAGTTTATCTAAATTTAGGTCTGTAATATTTATGTTTGGATATTGAATCTTATCAATATATATAGATTGTGCGAGGTGTGACTTAAAATAAATTTTTTTGTTGAGTCCTCTTGTTATTGGTAAGATAATATTTAACATTTCTAATGTCTTTTTTTTAACAATATTACCCAAAATTAGAATTCCTTTCTTATTGTCATTATGAGACAATGATTCTAACTTCAAATATCTTAGAGCTTCGAGTTCAATTACTTTTTCTGTTGGATAGTTAAAATCTTCAAAATGTCTTCTAGCACTATGTCCGTTTACAGCAAAAAAATCAGGCGAAAATGGAAAAACTTTTTTTGAATATGGATTGTGGTATCGCATGTCCCAAAAACTAACGCTAGAATGTTGAACAGACACTAACTTACCATGATTATGTTTTTTCCAAGCATTTACAAAGCTTAGTTCCCATCCTTGATTTTCTTGTAAATATAATCCAATTTTTTGTTTTGGAATATGTTTAAATAAAGTGTCAAATGATTCTATATAAATTAAATTTTGAATTAAAATTGGGCCATAAGAAGAATCCAAAAAGTCCTTTAGGAACAGTGAGTAAATGTGTTTTTCATTTGAAAAAATCTTAATAAATTTTGCTTCATTAATTCTCTTAATAATAGTTATATAATTTAAAATTATATTTTTCCATGAACCTATTGTGAGAAATGATGTTATAAAGTTATGACTGTTAAAATTATTTTTTCGATCAACTCCTAATTTTTTAAATTCTCCATCGGGGTTTTTATTCTTAACTGATAAATGCAACCAATTTATTCTAAAAGAATTATTTTTTATTTTTTCAGGAAGATCACCCCAAAAATTTGAACCAAAAACATTTTCCGCAATTTTATTTTTATCAAAATTTATTAAATATGAACATAGAAAAATAGTTTTTTGATCAGAGAAAAATGATTTTTTTTGCCGATAAGAAAAATAGTTTTGAAAAAAATATCGAATAAAAAAAAGGATACCTTTTATTAGAAATATAAATTTATTAGTTGTGTTTTTATTTCTGATAATTGTTTCATTTTCTGCTTTAAATCCAATTCCTTTCATTGAGCAATAATGTCTAATGATATTATTTAATCTTGAATTTGCATTAACTATTATAATTTTTTTAGGACTTGTATCTTTTATAATTTTTTCAAGGGTAAGGTATTTAATGACATCTGTCAGATGTGGTGATTTGAAAATACTTTTCTCACAAATAGTTGACATAAACCAAACATTATATTTATGTAAATTATAATATTCATGTAACGGCTTTCCTTTTAATGTTGTTTTAGAAAAACTATTTATTATTTCAAAAAAAGTGTTTCTAATTTCAATCTCATTAGAATCTAAATATTCTAAGATGGAAATAAAATCTTTATCTCCCTTTTTTAAATCCCAATTAATTTTTATTAATTTTTTGTTTTTAAACATCTAGGTTTTAATCAAAAATGAAAATGATATCCATTAAGAAGTATTTGATTTAGATAGCAAATAGAATAAAATTAAAAAAGATAACTAGATTTAGATTTGGTCAAAGTACTTTTTTTTGTAGAAGTCTTCATGTTGCTCTAAGTATTGTATAATTAAAATATAATTGTCATTTTTCTTTAATTCATTCCAATCTATATTTAAAGTTTTCAAAATAGAATTTTAGCTGTTTTTTTATATATCTTTAATGCTTTAACTATTGCTATGTGTGTTTTTAAATAAAAATGCTGTGAAATAAAGCCATGTTTATTTAGAGTTTATTTTTTTAAAATCATCTATATAATTAGATTTTGATTTTAAATTATGATTATTGTATCCATAAAAATCAATTCTATTATTTTCGGCTGCAATTTTATCATTTTTCGAATCTCCAATAAGACAGCACTCTTCTTTATTATATTGATAAGTTGAAATTAGTTTTTCTATATTCTTTATTTTAGTTGTTGGTGACCCAACAATTGTTTTAAAATATTTTTCAATTGAAAGATCTTTTGCTATCCTTTTAAGTTCAACTTGATCAGATGCTGAAACGATATGAAAGTTAAATAAATTAAAGTTTTTTAAAATAAATTTTAAGGAATTTGAAATTAATAGGTTTTTATTGCACAATCTTCTAAAGCAAAAATCGCTATATTTCGTAATAAATTGTTCTTTGTATTTAAGAGAAACTTCGGTTTTAAGAATAACATCAAAAAAATAATCAATCTTGTCATAACGTGATAATCCACCATTATTTAAATGGTATTCAACTATATTATTAATTTGCTTTGGAGTGAAATTTGAAAAAATAAATCGAAACCCTTCTGTTCTTACCTCATCAGAATTGATAATTACACCATCAAAATCCCAAAAAATAGTTTTATATTTTTGGAGATTCATTTTAACTTAGTTAATATGTTCATAAACCCTTTGAATCATTGTTTTACCATTTATCAACACTAGTGGCTTCCCAGGAAAACGAGTCGATTTATAGCGTGCAGGTATAACCAGGATATAATTCATGCTTGATTTTTCTTAATGAATTAAAGAATAAATAGAACAAATTGATTTAATAGAATATCTTGTTGGAACAAGTGATATCAAACTCATTTTATTCTCTAAGGCTGAATCAAAAACTTTTTGATTTTCAAAAAAGAGTGATTTATGTTTTTCTGAAAAAGAATTTAAATCATATCCATCAAAACCTATTAAATAATTAATTGTATTTCCAATTTGATTTGCTATTTCTAAAGATATTGAACAGTGGTTGATCAAGTTGTTATTATTAAAAGAAATTTCTTTTAGTTCCATTACCTTTTGTCGCCAACCTTTTGGAATGTAGGTTCCCATCTCCCGAGGCTTGGGTGGTAGAACAATTTTTAAATTTGAGTAATAAGATTCTTTCTGGTTTTCTTCAAATCTTTTGTTCTCATTTCCAATTAAGCAAAGAAACTTATCATTCTTCAAATAATCAAAGTGTTTTAGGTGTCTAGCGCTTGAGAAGATTAAAACTATATCTCTGTTATTCTCTAAGAAATTTAAAATTGCTTTGAGGTGACTTGGAACACTATGTCCTCCTCCAATGATCATTGTTTTTTCAACTTTCTTTTTAAATTGAAATGGGAAAAAAGATTCCTTTTCAACTTTATTAAGATTTTCATTTAAGACTTTTACAACATTGGTTAAATTGTAAAACTTTGTGTTGAGCCATTCCATAATTTTTTTTTGAGGAATCCCATGAACTCCCGCAATCATATAGGACAAATTAGTTCCCCATTCGTATTTAGTTTTAAGCTTTTGAAAGTCCTCTAAAGTTTTGGAAAGTAAATCAAAATTGATTTCATAATTTTTGCTTAAAGTGGACAACAAAAGTTCTGTTTTTAAATTTCCTGAACCTCTTCCCATTCCCATAATTGTTGAATCAACTATTTCTATACCTTCTTCAATTGCAACCATTGTATTTGCAACTGCCAATTCTAAATTATTATGCCCGTGAAACCCTATTTTGACTTTGCTAGATTTTTTGATTATCCTGATAATTTTTTTAAGCTCTTTTGGATAAACTGACCCATATGAATCGACTAAATATAAGTAATCAGTATAATCTTCAATATTTTTTAGTTTTTGGTGAATTTTTGTTTCATTTATCCATTTACTTAAATACATTACATTTAATACAACTTTAAATCCCATTTTACTAATTTCAATAGATTTCTTTTTAGCTTGGTTAATATTAATTGGATCCGTTGCCAATCTTATCATTTCGATTTTTCCAGTACATGGTTTAATAAGTTTTTTTATTTGATCGATATCTAGATCCCTTTCATTTAATATAATAACAAGTTTTTTTGATGTTATTTTTTTAATATTATCAATTGTATTAATTGGTGAATAATAAAATTCACCTTTATAGCCTATTTCTTTTAAATTTCTGTAACCAATTTCAATATATTCAATAGGTAAAGACTCAATTGCTTTTAAATAATTTTTAATTACCTCAGGCTTGAAGTCCCAATTAGTATAGTATCCTCCATCTCTCAAGGTGCAATCTAAAATTTTAGGTTTTTCTAACATGTTTATTTAATTCATTTTTAATAAATATTTTTCATTCCTTTTTTCCAGTTGGAATTTAATCTTAAATCAGTTTTATAAAAAACATTTGCTAAAACTACATCTCTACTAGTCCACCATTCATCTATTTTATTCCAATAAAAATTTACGTGATTTGCAGCTTTAACTGGATCATTAAAAATAATTTTAGCATCTTTTAATTTATTGACCAAATCTTGAGCTTCTTTATGATTTTCATTATAATTCGGGTCATAAATTAATATAATTAGAATTCCAAATGCCATTCTTAAGAAAAAGTTGTTTGAGGGTATATGCAAACAATTAATTTAGAGTTTTTACAAAATGACTTAAAAGATTTTACTTTTTCATTATAAAAATTCCAAATTTGTCTGGCCTGAAAACAAAAATATGACTTCTTTCTTTTTTAATAAATTCATCTACACATACAGTTAATGGATAACAATTGGGAAAAGAACCATAATCACATATAGCAATTATTCCACCTTTAGATAATTTTGACCAAATAAAGTCTAGTAATAATTTTCCTGTTTCAAAAGTATCACTTGCTATATATCCAAATGATATTGAACCTTTAACTGAGGCATAAGTTTTATTTATATCGCCGTTTACAACCTTAACATTCGGTTGATCTTTAAATGCATTTTCAACTTCCTTAAATGAGTTATCACTAAAAGAGTTTGTCCAATGATAATCTAATCCATATTTAGACTCGGGTATTCCTTTAAAGCTGTCAAAAAGCCATATTTTTTTATTTTTACAAAATGAGTTTACTGCTTCTGTTAAAATGGCTCCTGACCCCCCATATAAAGAACCGTACTCAACGACATCTCCCTCAACATCAGATGTTTGTTCAATATATTGCATTAAATCAAAAAGTTGAGCATTTGATATCATCGATTTAGCTCTTTTAATCGCGCGAATTGCAATACTTTTGTATGGGTTTTCGTATAAAAAAGGATTATTTGGCAGATCATTATCAAATATGCATTTTAAATCATAATATTCATGTGCTATTAAATAAGCTATCCCCTCTTTAATTAAATTTACATCTTGAACACAACAAATCAAACCTGTTGATGATGAGTTTTCTATTTTATCAATAGACACCAAATATTCCCCACCACAATCATAACCAATAAAGTTTTCCCTCCAATCGCATAAAATTACATTTATATCTTTTCCCTTAATTTTTCTGTGAAGCCACTTCATATTATTAGAAAATCCATATAATGCAATTGTCTTGAATTTTTTAAAATCAATTTTATTTATTATCCTTTGGACAACTAATGGTATATAGTCCTCTTCTATTACTGGTACATAATTATTTTTCATATTATTTATTTTTGTTAATATTTTTCCACCGATAAGAATTAACTCCGATTGCATCCATAAAACTCTCAGTTTGAAGACAAAATAGTCTTTTACCCCCAATTAACTCTTTCATTTTTATTAAATCTTCATTAAATAAAGTAGGAAGGTGAATATCGCTCCATTTAGATTCCATTAAAATAGAATTTTTTGAGCAAATTTTAGCCTCTACAAGTTTTTTGAAAATTTGATCATAAATTTTTTCTGTTTTTTTTATTTCATGCTGAAGCGCAACCACAAAAATTTTATTCTTCTTAAAATCACCTTCTGCGAAAGCACTTACATTATGAACGTATTTTATAAGAGGATCTTTAACAAAAATTGCTTCCCGTACTTTTTGTTCATTACATTCTTTAATTAAAAGATGGACAGAGGGGCGCCATTGAAATTTTTCTACAATGTCTATTTTTTTGCCTTTATTGAAAACATTCCGCAGTCTAGATCCATTAGTTATTATTATTTTTTTTGATTCAAAAGCACGATTTTCATTATTATAAATAGTTACTTTTTCTTGAGAGAAAACTATCTTATCTATTTCAAAATTAAATTTTGTTTTAACACTAGAATTTTTTAAAATTTTTGAAACTTTTTTAATGAGGTCTGGCGAGCCGTATTTAAAATAAAAAGATTTGTTTTTATCTTTGAAAATTTGGATTAGAGAATTCCAAGTCAAAGAGTTATTAATTTTTTTATCTAATATCTTAGAAAAGAGATTATTATAATTTATATGTAAATAACCAAAATAAGGTATTTTAAAAATTCTATACTTAAAAAGAGTCTTAGATATTTCAGTGCCAAGATTATTGATTAAAAAATCAACCCCTTTTTCGTTGGGTAAAAAATAATGAATTGCGTTTTCAACATTTTTAAAACCAAAAATATTCAAAGTATTCCATGCACCACCTATCGAATTTCTCTTTTCTATCATCAATACTTTTTCACCATTTCTAGATCTAGAAACTGATTCTAAAATTGCTATAGGGCTAGAACCAATAATTACAACGTCGTACATTTAAATCATTATTGATTTTATATTTAAAGCTTTACAGCTCTCAAAAAAAATTATACCTTTAATCAACTAATTTATAATTTTAAACAATTACTAATTGAATAATGGCTTCCATTCTATAACAGAAATTGGCATAAAAGGATTTGACCCAAATATATTAGGTTCAATTTTCCTAATAGCAATAAATTTCTTTTCCCCTGCTTCTTTAATAATAGATAAAATATTTTTTGTGTAGTCATTGAGTTCAAAATATTTTTTGCACATTTCATGATGTAATGTTTTATTTTCATAAAGCTGATAAATAGGTTCAAAGTGAATCACAATAAGAGGCTTTAATTGTCTAATATTTTTTATTAATCGTATTGTTAATTCTGGCAAATAATGAAGCGAGTAAGATGTAAAAATTATTGATCTTTTAGGTAAATCTTTTATGCCAATATTTTCGTTTTCAAAATCACAAAAACCAGTTGTCAAATTCAAATCAGTATGCTTAGCAATGAGATCCATTGTACTACAGCCATTAGCTGTAAGTTCAAATCCAAATAAAGGTTTCTTTTTAATTTCATTAATTTGAGATAAACCTATGATTTTGGATCCATAACCAGCTCCAAGCTCTACAATTGAACTAGCTTCTTTGATGTATGGTTTTATGAAAGAGAAATATAAATCAATGTAGTATTTATTTATATTTTGTTTTTGTGAAACAAAAAATTTATCATTATAAAAATAGCTAGATAATTCGTTTGGATTTTGGTGTAAAGATTCTACTTTCTTTAATCTTGGAGTTTTTAATTTTTTTGTTCTTTCATAGATATCTTTCCATTTTTCTAATTCATATTCTCTTAAGACTTCCTTTTTGGATTTTTCCCTAAATTTTAATCTGTTATTTGAAATTAAATCCAATGCTAAATTTGAATGTTTTGTAATATCATTAAATTTTATTTTATCATCAAATATTTGCTTATTTGTCATATGGACTTCTCTTTCCTCGATATTGTTTTTAAATTAAATTTCTTCTTTTAGTAACTTATCTATTGCAAAAACGATTTCCTCAAGATCGATCATAGAATTCGGTAACCTAATGTGTTCATTAATTATCATTTCTTCATAAAATAACTTTTCTGTATTTGGACAAATTCCTTTTTTATAATTAATATTAAGTCCAGAATTAGCTTTGGACTTAAAAGGATATCCCTTTTTAAAAAGATGTTTTTTTTGATAAACAGGCTGGAGGTAAAGTGGTGATGTATAGCCCAAATAGAATTTAAACCCTTCCTTATTTAATGCTTCAATAAACTTATTTCTTGAAGTATTTATCTTACTCTTTAAAAACCTTGTAGGAAAAAGATAAAATGTTGGTTTACATTTTTGATTTTTAGTACATCTACAATTTTTACATTCAGGTCTTTTGATCATGGGCTCTAAAAAATCATATTTTTCAAATTTTTCACTTAACCAACAAACCATTTTGATTCTTTCATTATTAAGCTTTTTCAATTTTTTTAATTGTATTGAAGCAACTGCTGCAATAATTTCAGTCATCCTATAATTATATCCTGCTATGTTTGTAATGTTTGAGTATTTAGCTGGACCAACTACTGCTTCACCGTGGTTTCTAATTAGCTTTAATCTATATGAAATTTTATCATTATTTGTTACACATACCCCACCTTCCCCTGTTTGGATAGTTTTGTTTACATTTAAACTAAAAACTCCTATATCCCCAAATGTTCCTACTAGCTTCCCCTTATATAAACATCCATGAGCTTGAGCACAATCTTCAATTATTTTTAAATTATGCTTTTTAGCAATTTCTAAAATTGCATCCATATTTGCAGGTATTCCAAATTGATGAACAACAATTATTGCTTTTGTATTTTTAGAAACTTTCTTAATAATTGAATTCGGATCCAAACAACCTGTCTCCAATTCAACATCTGCAAAAACTGGTATAGCACCATATATTAAGGGAGCTAAAGCACATGCAGTCATAGTGTACGGTGATACAATAACCTCATCTCCATAACCAATACCAAGGGCTCCTATTGAAGCAAAAAGTCCTGAAGTAGCACTATTAACTGATATTGAGTGTTTTGTACCGTAAAATCTATTCCACTCTTTTTCAAATTTCTGAACAAAAGGCCCACCTTCAAATGAAAATGGATAATCTGGAGTGTGTGATCCTTCAAAAAGAGATAAATATCCACTATCTAGGACTTCATTAATAGCTTTTTTTTCTTCATCGTCTGTAGTGAAATTATCTAACCATTTTTTATCAAGGTTTCTCAGTGGTTTTCCTCCGTTAATAGCAAGATTTTTTTTAGTAAGATCAATTTTCATAGTACGGTAAAATTTTAAAAAATAAATTCATAGATAAATCTAATCTATCAATTGAGTATTGGCTAAGATTTGTTTCATTATTAAAGAATCTCTCTATTTCTTCAATTAAGACAACCATATTTGATTTTTTTGTGTGTGAAAATTTAAATTCAGATGTTTCAAGAATGTTTTCTTGCATATAATTTAATTTTTTCATCTCAATTCTAACTTTATTTTCAAAATCGTGAAAATAGACCCTTCCCTTTTCAAATTTGAAATCCATTTCAAATAATTGATAATATTTTTCAGGGTTATTGTTGATATTCAAGATAAACTCTCCTCCAAAATTCAAAGATAAGTCAGTCCAACTAGCCAGTTTTGTATTAAAATTTATTTTGTTTACTTCTATTAAATTCAAATTAATTTTTTCCTCAAATAGGAATGCAATAGTATCCATCAAATGAATTCCATTCTTTTGCCACTCTCCATATGAATTCATATCAATACGAAATATATTTCCCAATCTAGTAGTTGAAATTTTTTCTTTTAGTTCTTTAAAACGATTATCAAACCTTCTTGAGTGGTTGACTATTAATTTTACATCTTTCTCAAAAACTTTATCTTTTAAAAGCTTGAATTCATCAATCGACATACAAAGTGGCTTTTCCACAATAATTAAATCTGGCAGTCTATTTAAAGAGAGTACTCTATTTACGATTTCAAAATGGGTTTCATTAGGTGTAGCTACAATAACAAATTGAGGTTCTATATCATTTAATAAATTAACATAATTATCTGAAATTTTTGGTATCCCAAATTTTGCTCCAAGTTCTTTAGCCTTTTTTAGATCTTTATCTACGCATCCTTCAACTTTAAGAGTTTTACTTTGAGCTATTGAATCACAATAACTATAAATATGAGTAAGGCTTTTATTATTTCCATAAATTCCAGCTATTTTTCCACAACCAATTAAAACTCCTTTTATTTTTCTCTGAATTGCTTCCAATTTCTATGTAATTCTTTATTTACTTTTAAAATTCTTGGGTTTTCGGTAGCCGTACGAACTAATTCTTCAGCACTGAAATTTTCTCCATATTTATTAATTACAATTTTTATTAAATTATTCAACATCGATAAATCTTCTTGGTAGTCTATTTCAAAATAATATTCAGGATAATTGAGATTCTTAGGTGCCTCTATATTTTTTGATCTTACGCTATTAAGTTTTAAAATATTTGGAGTAACATGCTCTCTTGAGGGATCATTATTTGGTGTTAACTTTTCTGCTTGATCTAAACAAAATGCTTTGTATGCAGTGACTTCTAAACCAGGTGGAAAAGTTGTTTTAATTCCATTACTTACAAAATCAACTTCATCCCTATGTTTTAAAAGATCTTCTATTGTTTGGTCTATTATTAGCCCATCAACAAATGGTGAGTCTCCATAAAATTCAACATGAATGTCAGATAAAGTAGAAAAAAAAGCAGAGTGTACTCTTTTTAAAACGTCAGTTTCACTTCCTCTGTAAAAATTAACATTTAAACGTTTAGCCTCTTGAACTAAAATATCATCTTGAATACTTTCAGTGGTAGCAATAATTATTTTGTTAATTAAACGTGAGTTTTTGATTCGCTGAACTTGCCATTCTAATATGGATTTCCCTGCAATTTTTTTTAATACTTTCCCAGGCAATCTTGACGAACCCATTCTGACTTGAATTGTAGCCGTAATTTTCACGTCACTTTTTAATTATTTTTTTTATACATTCCATCGATCCATTGAAAGAGATATCCTTTTTATTAAACTTTATAAAATGATGTGTTTTTAAAATAGATATTAGCTCTGCAGAATTTAAATTATATGTTAAATTTAATTTAGCCCCAATGAATTCCTCTTTTTGATTTGGGCGATAAGAATAAATCGAAAATCCTTGTAAAGCTAGCTCTAAAAGTAAAATTGAATTCATTCCAATTATAAGGCTTTTTTGGCCGATTTCAAAAAGCTCTATATCATCTATTAAATTTATATTGGGGCGTTCAGTTAGATTTCGATATTTTAATTTGTTTTCGGCAGGGTGTAATTTTATAAAAAAAGGAGTGTTTGGATTTCTATGTTTTAATATAAAATCTATGACCTCATACTCATCGAAACCATATTTAGGTTTTAAGTTTATTTCGTCAGAATTCATTTCTTCAGAAATGAATATTATTTTATTAAATATTTTTGGATATTGATTTGTCAAAAATTTTTCTTGTTTTTCTAAAACTGGATTACCGACAATTTTTATTACTTCTTTATTGACATTCAATTTGACTAAATTTTCTTTTACATAACTATCATTAACCCATATTTGATCTGGGAAAAAAGTTTTTTCTATAAAAGAAATCCTTTGTTTTAAATTTGTCCAGTGTTCAATCACTAAGATCGCGGCTATCTTATTTTGTTTACTCCATTTAAGTAATTCATAATCCAACTTATTTTTATTATGGGAACTTCCAACAATTATAAATCTAATTTCTTCTGGGACTAGTAATTGAAAGTCTAAAGGTTGTGAAGGAATATTATTTTTTGAAAATACTATTTTTGATATTTTTGACGAAAAACATAAATACTTTTGATCAGTATTATTAATTATTCTTGATATATATTCTGCAGGTCCAGCGTCCTGAGTTCCATAAACAATCAAAACAATTTAATTAATTTTAATTGGAACAACATCATCTAATATTTTTAAAGTCTCTCTTACACATTAACAGTTATACTCCTATTGATGGAAAAGAGTATTTCAAATAATTCTTCTAATAAAGCTAAATCTTTTTCGAATGAAATCATTTTATTAATCACTAATTACTAAATTGTTCCCACAATAATATAGTGTCTTCCTGAATATCTATTTTAGCTTTATTTCCAATAATTTGCCCTATTTTATCCGGCTCTAAACCTGTCCCAGGTCTTTTCCAAGTTATGTCCTTTTCTTGAATAATTTTACCAGCTGGTATAAACTTTGCTGAGACTAAACTTCTTCTAGCATTAGTTCTTGAAATTTTTTCAGTTTCTAGAACCTCATTATCAGAATCACCCATTATCTCCTTAATTCTTTTCATCCTTTTTTTGAATTTTTTCAAATCATTATAATCCATTGAATGGTAATGATCATTCCCCTTTAAATTTTTATCGTGAGTAAAATGTTTTTCAATTATGCAAGCACCTGATATTGCGGCAATTTCAAGAATCTTCATATCTTTTGGTAAGGTATGGTCTGAATATCCAATTGGAATAGATGGAAATTGGCTGTTTAAACGTGTTATTTTTGATAAGTTGGCATTATTATCAAGTGTCGGATAGTTTAAAACGCAATGGAGTAATGCCAGATTATTCCCCTTACTTTTAATAAAATCGACTACTTGTTCAATTTCCCAAAAATATGATGCACCAGTAGATAAAATTATTGCCTTATTGTATTGACAAATCTTGTCGATAAATGGCTTGTTGTTTAAGTCTGAAGATGATATTTTAAAAACTTCCATTAAATCATTTAAAAAAGAAGCTGATTCGACATCAAAAGGAGTACTTAAAAATTCAATATTTACTTTATCACAATATTCCTTTAATTTTATGAATTCTTTTTTCCAGAATTTGTCATATTTCTTAAATAATTTATATTGACTCTTAGTTGGTTCTTGTGCAAGGTCCCAGTAAGCTGGTGAAGTTTTAACTGCAATCTTGTTTGCTTTGTATGATTGAAACTTTATTGCATCAGCCCCTCCTTGTTTTGCCTCGTCAATTAATCTTTTAGCGATTTCCATACTCCCCTCATGATTAACACCAGCTTCAGCTATAATTATAGGTTCTATTTTTTTTTTGGGTTGTATTTATTAATAAATCTTGATAAACTCATCTTCCTTTGTGTTTAATATGTAGCTTTTTATTATACTCTTCAACCTTTTTCTTATCGTTTGTCATATTATTTTCATGTTTTCTATATCTGTATAAGGGAAGTGCTATTCTATGAATTGAAAAATTCTTTTTGAAGCGAATTAATAAATCTTTTTCTTCATGGTATTTCATTCTTGAATCGTACATACCTATTTTTATTAATTGTTCCTTTCTGAACATAATTCCACATCCGATTGGATTTTCAGTTGAATTTTCTACTGAGATAATATTTTCTTCAGAATCAATAAGTTCATAATCACAAGAGACAGCATCAATTAATTGATCCATCTCTAAGAATTTTTTCATAATCAGTAAAAAATCTTTATTGACATAATCATCAGCATCCACGCGAACTATAAACTTACCAAATGATTTAGAAATCCCTTTATTTAGAGAGTATGGTAATCCCATATTTTCTTCATTATTAAAAACCCTAATAATTCCTCCTTTAAAAAGTTTTAAAGCATATTCTGTATTATCAAAACTTCCATCATTTATCAAGACGATTTCAAATTCTTCTTGTCCAATACTCTGGCTTAAAAGAGACCTTAGACATCTCCCTATATATTCCTCCCCATTATAAACAGGAATAATTACCGATATTAATTTATTATTCATAGTACACTTTCTAATGATCCTTTTATTTGTTGAGGCAGTTTTTTTTCCATGTTAAAAAAAATAGGAATGGAAACACATTTTTTTAATAAATCTCTTGATTTAGGAAATGCGTTAGTTAGATCCTTATTATGAGATTCTACAAGCTGCGGCATGTGCGACCAGGTTTCCGCAAAATGCCAAGTATAAGCTTCAGGTAAAATTTTAGTTGAAACTTTGATTTTTAATAATTCTTCTCTACATTTTTTTGCCGTGTCACCATCTTTAACAAAAAATATTAATGCATCTGCGGTATCATAAGCTCCAACAGGAATTCCTCTTTTTTTTATACCTCTTAGTAGTTTAACTTGTTCCCAAATAAGATCTCTATTTTTTCTTTGCTTTTTAATAATTAAATCTAATTTTTTCAGTTGAGCAATACCAACAGCTCCCTGTAATTCCGTCATTCTAAAATTAAAACCACTACTCGATCTACTATCTTCCCACCTAGGTAATTTTGGATTGTTTTCATGACCATGATCATGCCATGCAGAAGCTTTTTCATAAAATTCTTTATCTTTAAATATTAACATCCCTCCTTCACCGGTGGTTATTGTCTTTGCGAAATCAAAACTAAAAGTCCCTATATCCCCCCAAGTTCCTAATAATTTATCTTCTATTCTACCTCCACATCCCCATGCAGTATCTTCTATCAAAAAGATATTTTTTTGTCGGCAAATTTCTGATATTTCTTTCATTCTAGAGGGAACACCAAGCATATGAACCACAATAACAGCTTTAGTTTTAGAATTTATTTTTTCTTTAAAGCTTTCGAGATCCATATTTAAGGTCTTATCTATTTCCGTACAAACAGGACTTGCTCCTGATTCAATAATTGCTTCAACAGTTGCAACAAATGTGAAACTTTGAGTTATAACTTCATCTCCTTTTCCAATAGATAGTGCAGCTAAAGCTACTCTTAAGGCAGCTGTACCTGAAGTAACTGCAAGAGAATGTCTTTCTTCAAATTTTTCACTAAAATCTCTTTCAAAGGATTTAACTTTAAAACAATTATTTCTTAAATTGTCAAATCCATGTCTAAATAAAATACCTCCATTTTTGAAGATATCATTTATTTCATTTTGTTCTTCTATTCCTATTAATTCAAATCCAGGCATATTTTTTACATTTTTTTAAAAATTTCTATAACCTTATCTTCATTTAATATCTCTCTATATTCCTTTCCTAGTGCATTTGTTAATGGTTTTTCATGAATTAAAGTTGAAGTTATTAGGTCTTTATATTGCTTATCATTTAAATTAGAACAAACACCCTTAGGAATATTTATCTTTTGCTTTGACACCATATTCCAAAATATCTCAAAATCCTTAGAATAAAATTCCTCCATAGCTCTCATAACAATACAATTTGCTATACAATGATGAATTTTAAGTACAACACTCAATGCCGCAGAAAAAGGATGAACAATTCCAACATAACTAGAAGCAATGGCGCATCCTCCAAGATAAGATGCAACCATTAATTTTTCCCTATTTAAATCTGATTTCATGTCAGGTGACATAAAAACCTCATTACATAATCTTAATGTCTCTCTAGAATATGCATCTCCTATTGAATTTCTATAACTTCCATTTAAAGATTCTATACAATGAATAAAAGCATCCATTCCAGTATAAAAATATTGATCCCTTGGAACAGAATTTGATAAATTAGAGTCCATAATTATGTGATCAAAAACAGTATAATCACTATTCATGCCTAATTTAAGACCTGATTTAGAATTTGTCATTACACAAGTCCTTGTAGCTTCAGCTCCAGTTCCAGAAATCGAAGGAATTCCTATTTTATAAATTCCAGGCTTTTTCACTAAATCCCATCCTTGATAATCAGATGCATTTCCTTCATTAGTTAAGAGATTTGATATAGCTTTAGCAAAATCCATTGTAACTCCCCCTCCTAAACCAACTATAGCAAAAGGTCTTTCAAATCCCTCCTTTTCTAAAATCTGTTTATATTCATCTACTTTATGTGTATATGGCTCCTCACTGGTATCAACATAAATAAGTTTATCTTCTTTCCTTATATTTATTTTATTTAATAACTCTAAATCATCTTTAAAAAAATTATCAATAAAAAAAACAACTTTATCTTGGTAATCTTTTTTATTATTTTCAATCTTTTTTCTATTTAAGACTAAATTTAAATTATCAATTGAATTAATCCCAAAGTTATATGTATTAACATTCTTTACAAGACTTATTCCTGTGTCCAATGTTTTAAGATAATTTTCTTTTTTCAAAATATAATTATTTGTAAACTAAACCATTATTAATACTAACTCTTTTATTTAAAACATTATAAACCTTGTCACAATGTATTAAAGAAGAAATTCTATGTGAAATTAAAATTATAGTTTTCTTTCTTTTAAAGAATTTTATAGAATTAATTATTCCCTCCTCAGTTTTCGTGTCTAATGAAGAAGTTGCCTCATCAAAAACCAAAATTTCAGGATCATGATATAGGGCTCTTGCAATACCAATTCTCTGTCTTTGGCCACCAGATAATTGCACTCCTCTTTCTCCAACGTTTGTTTTTAATCCTTTTTTTAATGATCTAATAAATTCTTTTAATTGTGCTGAATCAATAGCTTTTTCAACTGCTTTTAAATTAATCTCTGATTCTTTTATACCTAAAGCAATATTTTTTAATATACTATCATCAGTTAAATAAATAGATTGAGGAATATATCCTATATTATTTTGCCAAGATCTAATATTATTTTTAATATTAACGCCATCTACTAAAATCTCTCCTATATCAGCTTGATGAAGACCAATAATTAAATCAATTAAAGTACTTTTGCCAGATCCTGATTCTCCAATAAAACCTATTGATTCACCTCTATCAATTTTTAAAGAAATATTTTCTAAAACATTATTTTTTTCATCATTATAACTAAAGCTCAAATCTTTAATTTCAACTCTTTTATTTAAAATAATTGGATTTTTAATAAATCTATAATCTTTTGTTTTATTAGATGATTTAAATTCATTATAAATTTTGTCTAAAGCTGGTTTATAAAATTTTAAATTTTGAAAACTAGAAATGGCTCTATTTAATGAAGGAATCATTCTAAATGCAGCTGCAGTAAAAACAGTCAGAGTAACAACTATAGAATTCATGTCAATACTTTTTAATAACATTATAAAAATAAATACTGTAAGTCCGATAATACTTATAAATTCTAAAAAATATCTGCCTGAACTATTTAGAGTTACGTTATATGTATTTACTTTAGCTTTTTTCTTGTTATTATTATAAAAAGATTTTTTGAAATAATTTGTTCTACCTAAAATTAAAAGATCTTTAATTCCTCCAATTCCTTCAAAAGCAATTTTAGATATTCTTTTGTCATAATTTTCTCTTTTAACACCCCAATAACTAATTTTATTTTTGGTAAATGAAAAAAAAAGATATGATGATATTAAAAAAAACAACCCTAATATAATTGCACCAATAGGTTCAATATAAATTAAAGTCAATATTACCGAAATTGTTATAGCGATCTCAACAAAAATTAATAATAAAGACATTAAATATGCAGTAAGGTTTGAAATTTCTATTTGAATATTTTTAATTAATAAAGAAGAATTATTTTTTAAGTGAAAACTATAGGAGTGATCCATATATAAATCAAAAAGTCTTACAGATATATAAGAAGTTAAATTGAATAAAAACTTATTTTGTTTAAAATTTAAAAAAACTAAATAAATAGTTTTGAAAAGATATATTAGTACAAGACTTAATAGGAAAAAGAATACAGTTTCTTGATGGGATTTTATACCAAAAAAATTAATTATATCTGAAATAAATATATTGTCTTTGACAAAATTTGGATCTAATATATTTGAGATTACTGGAATTATTGCTCCTAATCCAATTGCCTCAAGACACATGCCTATAAATATTAAAAAAGTTAGAAGTATAATTTTAGTCCTATGCCTAGTTAAAATCAAAAAATTTATTTTTTTAAAACTATCCACCATTTATTTCCCTATTGAATATGTTGCTCCTTTTATAATATTCCTGCCATCAAATATTTTTATTTGATTTAAACTTTTACCAGAACTCTTTTCCCAATTATATTTATTAAACTCATCATATTCAGTTAATACAGCAATTATATCTGAATCTTTTAAAGCCGAGTTGTAATTATTGTGTACTATAAAGTTTTTTAAAATTTCATTTATCTCCTTTATATGAAATCCTTTTCCTTTAAATAAAAACTTAAGATCTAAAATCATTTTATCATAACTTATTAGTGGATCATAAACATGAACCTTGAGTTTATTTTTCAATAATTCTCCTGCTACATATATTGATGCAGATTCTCTAGAGTCATTTGTATTTTTTTTGAACGCCCAACCCAAAAGAGTTATTTTTTTCTCATGAAAATCTTTTCCAACTTCATCTATTATTTTATTTGCAAAACGTGTTTTTTGATAGTTGTTAATTTTAACAACCTGATGCCAATATTCAGCAACTTCCTCAAGTCCGTAATGTTTACATAAATAAACTAAATTTAAAATATCTTTTTGGAAGCAACTACCTCCAAAACCGACTGAAGCATTTAAGAAATGTGGACCTATTCTATGGTCCATTCCAATAGCTTTAGAAAGTTCATCAATATTGGCTCCTGTTTTTTCAGAAAGTGCAGAGAGACTATTTATTGAAGAAATACGTTGAGCTAGCATCGCATTTGAAGCAAGTTTTGCAAGCTCAGAGGACCACACATTGGTAGTTAAGATTTTCTTTTTTGGTATCCAGTTAGCATATATATCGACTAAGATTTGAACTGCATTTTGACCAGATTCGGACTCATCCCCACCAATTAAGACGCGATCAGATTTAAATAGATTCTGAATGGCTGTTCCCTCAGCTAAAAACTCAGGGTTAGAAAGGATTTCAAAGTGTACTCCACTGCCCTCACTGTCCAAAATTTGTTTAATCTTTTCAGCAGTACGAACGGGTAAGGTGGATTTTTCAACCACAATCTTATCTGTTTTGGCAACTTGAGCAATCGTTTTGGCACAGGCTTCAACATATTTCAAATCAGCTGCCATTCCAGCGCCCTCTCCTTCTGTTTT
>MDSV01103659.1_pt1 | contig 19545 bp, 17 predicted proteins | sample 810851 | NCBI WGS metagenome assembly MDSV01 (sample SAMN05326640, study PRJNA326480) | marine metagenome | isolation source: seawater | place: Atlantic Ocean: North East | collected 2012 | reverse complement strand
CAAAAGTATACGCAATAAATTTTAAAGGTATTTTTTTTGTATCTTCAAAGTTTTTTTGCCTTAATGTACCTGATGCAGCATTTCTTGGATTTGCAAACTTTTCTTTTAAAGTTTCAAAATCACTATTTTGAATAAAAACTTCTCCTCTAATATCGATTTCTTCAGGAAAATCTTTTGATGAAATAACTTTTGGAATATCTTTTAAAGTTTTCAAGTTTGCAGTAATATCCTCTCCCTCTTTGCCATCTCCTCTAGAAAGTCCATAAATTAATTTGCCTTTTTTGTATGTAAGTGAAGCTGAAATTCCATCAATTTTTGGTTCTGCGGTATATATGATTTCAAAATTTTCTCTTTTGGAGAGAAAATTAAGTATTTTTTTTTCAAAATTTTTTAAATCATTTAAATCAAAAGCATTTGCAAGAGAAAGCATTGGAACTTTATGTGAGGCTTTCTTAAAGTTTTTTGAAGGTTTATAACCAACAATTTTTGAGGGTGAATTTTTGTGATTAAGAAAATTATATTTTTTCTCTAATAATAATATTTCTTTTTTCAAAAGATCATATTCGGAATCGCTAACTATAGAAATATTCTTATTATAATAACTTTTATTATAGTGATAAATTAATTCAATTTTTTTGTTATATTCTCCTATAATTAAATCATTACTCATATTATTAAAAAAGGTTCTTAAATTTGTCTAAAACTCCTTTTTTATCTTTTTTAATTTTTTTTTCTATTTTTGCCGTATAATTTTTATTAAAAATTTTATAAGACTCCTCATACCATTTACTTGATTGGTAATTATAACCTAAAATTTTTGCGTATTTTTTTGACTCATCAATTAAGCCTATATTAAAATTGATTTCCACAAGTCTATGCAATGCCTCTTCTATAAAAACTGTTTGATTATATTCTTTTACAACAATCTTAAATCTATTTATTGCAGCAATCCACTTGCCTTTTTTTATATAATGTCTGCCTAAATACATTTCTTTAGATGCTAATATATCTTGTATTAAGTTGAGCTTAAAACTAGCATCTATTGCAAATTCAGAATTAGGATAATTAATTAAAATATAATTAAATTTTTCTTTTGCTTTAATTAATGGGCCTGAGTCTCTTTTCTCATCTTCAATGCTCTCATAATAACACATGGCAATCAGGTAATGTGCATATAGTAAATTTTCATCATTAGGATAAGTTTTTAAATATCTTTCTAAATTAAGAGTAGCCTCCGTGTAATAATTTTGTAGATAGTATGAATAAGAAGCCATCAAAGCAGATTTTGGTGCCCAAATTGATTGTGGATATAATATTTCTGCTTCTAAAAATTTTTTTGCAGCAAAATATGGATCACCAGTATTTAAAGCCTGATACGCCTCTCTATAAGTTGAAATCATTTCTAATTCCTGAGATGTTTCTTTTATGAGAGAAACTTTTGTTTCTTCTTTGGAACATCCGCTCAATAGTACGATTAAAAATAATATTAAAGTATACAGCTTTCTCATAAGTTTTTTGAGATTATAAAGATAAATAAAAATTATGCTATAGATCTTAGCAAGCTTTTATTAATTAATGTATGTGGCAGGTTTTTTTCTTGAATTTCAACAATTGAAAAATTATTGTTATCACTAAAGATTTTTCTCAGTAATTGATTTGTTAAATAATGTCCTCCTCTTAAAGTTTTTACACTTCCAATAATTCTATAGCCACTTGTAAATAAGTCTCCGATGCAGTCTAAAATTTTATGATTCACAAACTCTTTGGAATTTCTTAAACCACCATTATTCATTATATTTTCTCCTTTAACCACAATGGCATTATCTAGACTGCCACCTTTGGCTAAACCAATTTTTCTAATCGCTTCTATGTCTTCATACAAACAAAAAGTTCTTGAGTTAAGTATGTCTTTTAGTTCATCGTTGTAAACATTTACTTTATTTTTTTGATTTCCGATAATTAAGTTATTATAGTTTAATTCAAATTCAATATCTAAGCTAAGTTTGGATGGTTCAATCGAAGCATATCTAGGTCCATCTTGAAATTCTATTTTTTTATTAATCTTTATAATTTTAATTGGCTTACTACTAAAAACTAAATCAGTTAATAAAATTTTTTCAACAAATTCCTTTGCTGATCCATCTAAAATTGGCACTTCCTCACTATCAATTTCAATTAGAGCATTATCAATTCCAATAATAAATAAAGCTCCCATTAAGTGTTCTATAGTTGAAACTTTTACTCCAAATTCATTTGATATTGTAGTGTTAAGGGATGTATTGCTCACATTCGAAAAAGTTGGATAAACAATATTATCTCTATCAAGATCTATTCTTTTGAAAACTATACCAGTATCTGGTTCTGCTGGCTTAATAGTTAGGTTTACAATTTTACCGCTATGTAACCCTACACCTCTAAATTGAACAAATTTTTTTAAAGTTTTTTGATTTAATAAACTCACACATACAATTTACTAGCTAATGCCAAATTCTTGAAAACAACAAATGTTACATGAAAATACAATATTAATTAAAAAATCTAAAAAATTTTTCAAAAAAACCATTATTTTTCAATATTTTTTTAGCTACAAATACTTCATTAATATTGAGACCATCAATATTATCATTAGCAACCTTAGTAATATCTTTATAATTTAGATTATTAAGACTTTCCAAATATTCGTAGCTAAGGATCTGATGCACTGAAATTTGGTATTTAGAAAATATTTTTTTTAAATTCTTAATTATTTGATTATTTAAAAATATAAAATCAACCTCTATTATTAAATTTTTGCTATCTACGGTGTCTGGTAAATAATCATGCAAAACTCCATCGATGATAAATTTATTAATTACCATATGAATTATCTCATGATCAGGTGAATATTTTTTAAATTCATTTCTTATATTGACTAAAACATCTTTTATTTGACTATGGTTTATATCTGTTTTATCAAAATTATACTTAATTGAGGATTGAGCTAATAAAAAATTATCATTTTCAAAAATTAAATAAATTTTTTCTACAAAATTTTTTAATTTTTTTTCAATTGTAAAAAAATTTTTATCTAAAAAAATCTCTAATGAAGAATAAATTTTTTCTATTGAATAATCATCAATAAATATTTCCTTTATTAAACTAGACCCTCTTGCAGGGTTAAAAGATGTAAATGAAATTTTATTTTTTTTTATTATTAAAAAAAAACGATTTTCTTCTTTTTCATTCATTAATAACTAATATATTATTTTGACGAAAATCTATAATTTTGAAATCACCAAACTCACTTTTATTAATAATTTCATTTAAAATATTCAGTTTTTCCACAGTAAGATTTAAAGGCATTTTAAAAGTTAATCCATTTTCTGTAACTACATCCCATCTTTTAGATTTAAAATAATAAAAACTTTTTATTGTTTTAAATTCAAAATTTGACTCATCTACAATTTTTTTAAAATATAAAAAATTATTCACATCAACATTTCCAAAAATGTATGGTAAATCTGGATTGGTCATATTTATTTTTATTAATTTTCCATTACTTCCCACAAAATAATTGATATTATTTTTTTTTGTAACAGCTAAAAATTTCGTTTTTTTAATTTCAATATTTAGCGTTGATGGATAAATCTTAAAAACTTTTAATTTTTCTACTATTCCATTTGAATAAATCTTTTCAGAAATGTTTATTTTGTTAAATAAAAAAATGTTCATATCCTTAAATATTTTTAATTCATTATGTAGTTGAGTTGATTCTTTAATGCTCAATCCCTCTATGTTTATTTTATTAATCAAATAAAAATCTTTTGGTAAATTGATGTTATTTACAGTTACTAAGGTAAAAAATAAAAATAAGTAGATAATTATTTTTTTACTTATTCGTTGACGCATCATCTAATAATAATTTAATTAATTTGATAAAATTAATTCCTTTATGTAAAGAGATCTCAGGGACTAATGAAAGCTTGGTCATGCCAGGTTGAGTATTAATTTCTAAAAGGTAAAAATTATTCTTATAATATTTAAAATCTGACCTTGTTACACCTCTACATCCTAGCAAATTATGTACCTTGAAAGCAATATTCATCAGTTCATTATATTTATTTTTAGTTAAATCGACTGGAATAATATGCTGGGTTTTTGCTTTAGAATTATATTTTGCCTCATAATCATAAAACTTTCTTTTAGGCCTTAACTCTATAGCTCCCAACTTATTTTTTCCTAAAATTGCAGCTTGAATTTCTCGTCCTGGAATAAATTCCTCAATTAAAATTTCTCTGTATATTTTTAATTTTTTTAATTTGTTAATTAAATTAGAATTACTACAAATATATACATTCACACTTGATCCTTCATTGATTGGCTTAACAACAACTGGAAAATTTAATTTTTTCTTTATTATTTTGATAAGTTCTTGATTAGATATGTCATAAGAATATTTTATATATTTCGGGGTCAAAATTTTATTTTTAATAAATATTTTTTTTGAAATTTCTTTATCCATAGCTTTTGCTGAAGCAACAACACCTGAGTGTGTGTACGGAATTCCGATACTTTCTAAAATAGATTGAATATATCCGTCCTCACCAAATTGACCATGTAGGGCATTGAATATGATATTTGGTTTAAATTTTTTAACCACACCAAACAAATTTAAACCTGGTTCACAAGTTAATATTTTATATCTATTATTTTTTAATTCTTTAGCAACTTGATAACCAGTTTGTAGACTGATTTCTCGCTCCTTTGAGACACCACCTGATAATATCAAAACTTTTTTTTTCAATTTTCTAAAATTTTTATTTCTTTCTCTAAACTTATACCAGTTTTCTTAAATACACTTTTTTGAACAAAATTAATTAAATTTTTCATCTCTTTAAATGATGCATTGCCTTTATTTACAAAAAAATTAGAGTGTTTATCTGAAATACAAGCATCACCAAATTCTGTATTGGCTGGGACAGATTCTTTAATTAGTTCCCATGCTTTTCTTGATGTTTCTTTTATTGGATTTTTAAAAGTACTACCACTAGTTTTAATTTTAGTAGGTTGGTTATTATTTTTCTTGTCTTTAAGTTCTAAAATTTTTTCTTTTATTTTTTTTGTATTTTGTTTTTCACCTTTAAAAGAAGCACTTAAAAATATTATATCGTCAGATAAATTATTACTTCTATAATTAAAATCGATTTGACTTCCAGGAATAGTTAATACATTTCCACTTTTATTTACAGCCTGTACTGAAATTAAAATATCTTTTATTTCTCTCCCAAAGCAACCTGCATTCATTTTGATTCCACCTCCAATTACTCCGGGAATACAAGATAAAAATTCAAATCCTCCTAAACCATTATCAGCTGCAAAATCAGCTAATTTTTTATCCAAAACTGCTGCACCAGAAATTAGTATATTTGAATTTAGTATAGAAATTCTATTAAAGTTTATTCCAAGTTTAATTACAACACCGTCAAATATTTCATCAGTTATTAATGTATTTGAACCAGCTCCTATTATATGAATTTTTTCTCTATTATTAAGAGTTTGTAATAATTCAACTAAATCTTTTAAATTGTTTGCTTTATAAAAAACTTTAGCCTTACCACCTATGTTAAACCAATTTTTTTTTTTTAAGTCTGCCTCATAGGTAATATTAGTTTCAAATTTCTTAAGTATTTCTTTTAATTGACTTATTTTCATTACATCAAACTTGGGAGTTCTTTCATCCAACTAGAAATTGATCCCGCCCCCATACCTATAACTATTTTTTTACCATACATGCTGTATTTTAAAAAATTTGCTAATTGAGACTTATCCTCAACCATAAATAATTTAACCTTAGAATTTTTAATAATTTTCTTTGCAAAGTGTTCATAATCGAATCCTAATTTAATTTTTTCGCCAGCTGAATAAATTGGACATAAAATTACAGTATCAGCATCTGTAAAGGCATAAGTGAATTCATTTTTTAAATCTTTGAGTCTTGAAATTCTATGAGGTTGAAAAATACACACTTTATCATGTCTTTTAAAAACCTTTTTAACACTTTGTAAAACAACCTTAATTTCAGTAGGGTGATGTGCGTAGTCATCATAAAAGTCAATATTATTATACGAAAAAATTTTGTTAAATCGTCTTTGGACTCCTTTAAAGTTTTTTAATCCTTTTTTGATTTTATCTATAGGAATACCTACTGTTAAAGAAACACCAATTGCACCAACAGTATTTCTAATATTGTGAATACCAAGCAAAGGAATATTTATATCTTTAATAAATAAATGATTTTTATTGGTCATTTTTACTTTGAGATCAAACTTAGAAAATGATCTATACTGCCTAATATTTTTAATTTGAAGATTTGAATTTTGTTTTTGACCATAAGTGTAAAAATTTTTATTTTTTATAGATTTAATTAATTCATTATTAATTTTATCATCAATACAAATAAATGATTTACCAAATGAGGGAACTTTATTTATAAACTCAATAAAATATTTTTTTAAATCATTCATTGATTTATAAAAATCCATATGTTCTCTATCAATATTAGTTAATATTGAATATGTTGGGGCTATATGAACAAAGCTTCCATCAGACTCATCTGCTTCCAAGATAGACCATTCACTGTTACCTAATTTCGCAGTATTTTTAATTGAATTTATAACTCCCCCATTGATTATTGTGGGATCAAGCTTTGTCTCTTGAAAAATAGATGCAACTAGAGAAGTGGTTGTTGTTTTTCCATGTGATCCAACCACAACAATATTTTTCATTAAAGATACTATGCTAGCTAGCATCTTGCCTCTTTTAATTATTGGAATTTTCTTTCTCTTTGCTTCAATTAATTCGATATTATTATCTTTAATTGCAGACGAGACAACAACAATTGTAGCATCCTTTAAATTTTTCTTTCCTTGATTTAAAAAAATTTTTATTTTTTCTTTTTTTAATCGTTCTATGTTTTTATTATTAATAACATCACTCCCTTGAACTTTGAATCCTTTGCCCTTCATTATTAATGATAAGCCACTCATTCCTATGCCACCAATTCCTATAAAATGGATTATTTCTTTTTTTGCTATCTTAATTTTCATTGATAATTTTTTGTAACTTTTGATTTATATCATTCCATGAATTATCATAATTTAATTTTTCTAAATTTAATTTTTTATTAGTCAAAACAGACTTATCTTTTAATAAATTCATCATAATATCTAGCATTTTTTCTTTAGTAAGAATTGTTTGATCTAAAACCCAACAACAACCTTTTTTTTCATAATATTGAGCATTCTTCATTTGATGATTGTCTTTAGCAGTTGGTAGAGGTATGGCTATAAAAGGTTTATTTAATATTGAGATTTCTGCCAAAGATGTAGCTCCTGCTCTAGTAATACATAGGTCACACATATTTATAAGATTAATAAATTTTTCTTCAAAATCAAAAATTTCATTTTCTATTTCATTTGAATCATAAAAATCTTTTAGTCTTTGAATATTTCTTTCACTAGTTTGATGAATAACTTTAATTGGAAATTTTTTTGAGATATTAATCATTGTTTTTAAAATTAATTCATCAAAAATTTTGGCACCTTGACTTCCACCAAAAATTAGAAAACAAAACTTTTTATTTTTTTCACTAGACTTTTTTATTTGGTAAAAAGATTTAAAGACTAAAGGTTTAATTAATTCAATTTTATTAGAATATTTTTTTGGAAAATTAAGTAATTTATCAGAATAACAAAATATTTTTTTAGAAAAATTTAAAAAAAATCTATTTCCTCTTCCCAAAACCATATTAGGTTCTACTAAAAAGATTGATAACTTTAAGATTTTAGCCGAAATAACTACAGGTAATGACATGTATCCACCAATTGAAATAATTTTTCTTATTTTTTCAGCTTTTAAAAATAAAAAAATTTTAAAAATTGAATAAATTAATTTGATTATTTTATGGGGTAAAAAAATACTTAGATCAAATCTAGGTGTATCTATTACTATGGTCTTTTCTCTATTATTTGATAAATATCTTAATCCTCTCAAATCAGTTGAGATAAATATCTCGTATCTATCTTTTAAATGTTCTTTTATTATCTTAGCGGGTATAACATGCCCACCTGTTCCACCTGTGGTAATTAATATTTTCTGCACTTTAAATTTAAACTTTTCTTTTTGTTAAATTTAAGATTATTCCAGATAAAATTGAGACACTAATTATTGATGAACCACCATAGCTTAAAAACGGTAGAGTCATTCCAGTTGTTGGAAATAATCTTATATTTACACCAATATGTATCATTGCTTGTAATAATATCAAACTCACACAACCAATTAAGATTAATCTCGTTTTATTATCAGACTCTTTTTCAACTTTTTTAAAAATTGAATAAATAAATACCAAAAATAAGACCAATATTAACATTATTACAATTACCCCAAATTCCTCAGATATAACTGAAATGATATAGTCTGTATGAGCTTCAGGAACCCTGTTTTTTAATATGCCTTCACCAATTCCCTTACCAAAATATCCACCACTTATAACTGAGTCTATTGCCTTATCTGATTGAAAATTGTGTGTTCCGTTTTCTGAGTCAAAAAAAGATAACAATCTATTTTTTATATATTCAAATTTTGGAATATAAAAAACAATATATAATAAAGAAATTATTCCAATTAAAGAAATTGAGATAAGAATAAATAAATTTATTCCTGAAACAAAAATTAAAATCAACCAACTAAATCCAATCAATAAGGTCTGTCCGAGGTCTGGTTGTAAAATTAATAAAAGTATAATTATTAATGTTAAAGAAAAAGAAATTGAAAATTTTATAGTAAAATTAGAAAACTTTTTATTTGAAATAATTAAAGCTAACATAATAATAAAAAAAGGTTTTACCAATTCAACTGGTTGCAATCTTGGTAAAAATATTAAATCTATCCATCTTGTTGATCCTTTTACTTCAATGCCGATAAAAGGAACTAAAATTAATAAAATAAAAGATAGTAAAAATATATATATTGAGATTTTATAAAGTGTTTCTTGATCAATATAAGAAAATATAAAAATAATAAATAGACCAATGAAAACAAAAATTAAATGCTTAAAAAAGAAAAAATAACTATTTGTTTCAAGTTTATCTGAAGCAATTAGAGAAGTTGATACTAAAGAAAAAAATAAACCAATTAAAAATAAAGTAATTACTAAACTTAGAATGAATTTATCTAAATTTTTCCACCATTGATAATACGAAAAATAACTAAAAACTTTATCTAACATTGATATACTTTCTTATTATTTTATTAAAATATTCTCCTCTATCTTCAAAATTTTTAAAACTGTCAAAAGATGCTGCTGCTGGACTAAAAAGAATATTTTTTTTTGAAGAATTATCTTTTTTAACATCTTTAAATAATTGATCTAGTGCTTTTGTTAAATCAGAAAACTTTTTATGCCTTATCTTTTTTTTTAGATCAAATGAAAATTTTTTTTGATTAATTCCAAAAATATAACCTTTAATATTTTGATAATATTTACGAGATAAACTGAATTTATCACCTTTTTTTGGTATTCCTCCCATTAACCAATAAATATTATTTTTTTTCTTAAGCATTTCAATTGAAGATGAATAGCTTGTAGATTTTGAGTCATTAATTATTGAAATATCTTTATTGTTAAAAATGATCTGTTGACGATAATTCAATCCTTTAAATTTTTTAACTGCTTCTATCAAATTTATTTTTTTAATATTAAATATCTTAGCTAATTCAATGACAAATGATAAATTTTCTTTATTTGATGCTGTAAAAAAATATTTATTTTTAAATATATTTATAAATTTTTTTTTTAGTTTTGTGTCAACTTTAATAATTTTACTTCTATATTTTATCTTTTTAATTTTTGTCTGAGTATATTTGTCATATTTATTTATGAATGCGATGGAATTTTTATTTTGATTTTTTATAAGCTTAAGTTTTGCAGAGATGTATTTATTCATTGTTTTGTGTCTTTCTAAATGATCTGGAGAAATATTGATTATTGCAGCATATTTAGATTTGAACAATCTACTATATTCTAATTGATAAGATGAAGCTTCAATAACAAGAAGAGTATTATTTTTAATATTTTTTAAAGATAGAATTGGATAACCAATATTTCCAGCTAATCTAACATCATATTTTTGCTTTTTTAAAACTTGATATAATAACTGACAGGTAGTTGATTTACCATTAGTTCCAGTAATTGTAATACATGTATTCTTATAAAAAGAAAAAAAAATATCTAAATCTGAATAAGTAATTTTTGAATTTTTTTTTAAGAATTTATTTAATTTACAATTTTTATTATCTATTCCTGGACTTAATACAATTAAATCAAATTTAATTTTTTTAACAAGACTTGAGGAAATTAGTTTTTTTTTAGTAGAATTATTTAATTTTATATTTTTATTGTCATCAAATAAAAAAACTTGATTATTTTTATCTAAAAATTTAAAAGATGAAATACCACTTTTTCCAAGACCATAAACTAAAATTTTTTTATTAATAAAAATATTTTGATTTTCATTCATTATCTTAATTTTAAAGTGGCTAAACCTATCATAGCTAAAATGATTGAAATTATCCAAAACCTGATCACAACTGTTGACTCAGGCCAGCCTTTCTTTTCAAAATGATGGTGTATTGGTGCCATTTTAAATATTCTTTTTCCAGTAAGTTTATATGATATTACTTGAACCATTACAGAAACTGCTTCCAAAACAAATAGGCCACCTGTAATTGCCAAAACAATTTCATGCTTTGTTATTATTCCTACTGCTCCAAGAGAACCTCCTAAGGACAATGAGCCAGTGTCACCCATGAAAATCTTTGCTGGGGGAGCATTAAACCATAAAAAACCTAAGCATGAACCTATTATTGCTCCACAAAAAATTGATATTTCTCCAGTCCCTTCTATGTACGGTATTTGCAAATAATCAGAAAATACAACGTTACCTGTTACGTAGCTAATAAAAGCAAAACATGCTGCTACCAATATCACTGGAACTGTGGCTAATCCATCTAGGCCATCTGTAAGGTTCACAGCATTAGATGAGCCAATTATAACAAATACAGAAAATGGAATAAAAAACCAACCTAGATTTATGATCAAATTTTTAAAAAAAGGAAAATATAAATTTGTGATATCTTGATTGTCTACAAAATACACAAAAAAACTTACTCCTATTATTGCCAATATGATTTGTAAAATTATTTTTAATTTTGATGATATTCCTGAAGAGTTGCTATATTTGATTTTTTTATAATCATCTAATGCCCCTAACAATCCAAAAGAAATTGCTATGTATACACAAAATAGAATATTAATATTAGATAAATCACTCCAAAATAGTACTGAAATCAATAAGCCTAGTAAGATAATTACTCCACCCATTGTTGGTGTTCCAATCTTCTTTATAATATGGCCTTCTGGACCATCATCACGTATAGGATTTAAAATATTTTGATTAGAAAAAAATCTGATAAACGGACCACCAATAATTAAAACAATCACCAAGGAAGTAAAAACAGATAAACCGGTTCTAAATGTTATATATTTAAAAACATTTAAAAATCCAAAGGTATCAACAAAGTTTAGTAAAAATTGATATAGCATTATTTAAATCCTTTTATGTCTTTTACTATCTGATTGAAACCTGTCGCATTTGAGGCTTTGATCATTAAATAATCGTTATTATTTATGTCTTTTCTTATTAATTTTATAATTTGAGACTTATTATATAAAATTTTACCCTTTTTTGATTTAGAGAGTTTCTGAAATATAAATTTAGCATCATGTCCTTTAACAAATACTTTATTAATTTTAGTTTTGTTTATTACAGGTGCTATGGATTTATGAAGTCTTTTTGAGTGCCTACCAAGCTCTAACATATCTCCAACTAAAAGAAATTTTTTTGATTTTTTTGACTCAATTTTTTCAAAATTGAGAATTGCAGACTTAAGAGACAAGGGATTAGAGTTATAGCTCTCATCGATTAAATTAATATTTTTATTCATAATCTTGATGCGTGAAATATCTCCACGACCCTTGGGTGTTTTAAAATTTAAAAAAATATTTTTGTCTAATTTTGAAATATCTAGGTAAATACTCATTACAGCTATTGCTCCCAAAATGTTATAAATATTACTTTGAAAATTGTTCATAACTAGAAAGCTTTTTTTCAAAGTATTAGACTTGATGTTAATCAAAAATTTCTTACCACTTTTTCTTATATTCTGTAAACTAATATTTGATTTTTGATTTTTGATTCCAAAAGAAATTACTTTTAAATCTTTTTTTAAAGAAATAGTTCTATGCAATTTAAAAAAACTATCATCTGCATTTAACACAACGAATCCTTTTGGTTTTGTGTTGTGAATTATTTCTGACTTAGCCAAGGCAATATCTTTAATGCTTTTGAAATTTTTTGCATGTGCATAATTAATATTGGTAATGACACTTACATTGGGTTTGATAATTTTAGACAAATTATCTATTTCACCCTTTCTATCCATTCCAACCTCTAAAACACCATAATTGTCATCATAATCTAAATTAAAAAGACTTAATGGAACTCCATATTTATTATTAAATGATTTTGGAGATGTGCTCACCTTAGAAATTTTTTTTAATGAATTACCCAGCAATTCTTTTAGTGATGTTTTTCCACAACTTCCTGTTATTGCAATTATTTTAGTATTTATATTTTTTCTAAAGATTTTCGCAATATCTGTTAAAAATTTTAACGTATTCTTAACTTTAATTTGACGACGTTTATTTAAATTTTTTTGAATTTTATTTACTATTGCTAACGAAGCTTTATTTTTAAAAGATTGTTTTACAAATTTATTTCCATCATTTTTTTTTCCTTTAATTGCAAAAAAAATATCATTTTTTTTAATTTCATTAGAGTTAATTCTTATTTGTTTTGATTTAAATGAAAAATCTAATTTTTTATGACCGGAAACTTCTTTAATGATATTTAATTTTAAATTATTGGACAAAGTACGATTTTTAATTTGAATTAAGTCCAAAATTACTTTTTTATCTGAAAAGAAAATTTTTTTCTTACCAATATCCTGAATTTTTTCATGTCCTTTGCCTGCAACAAGCAAAAGGTCTCCAGTTGTTAACTCTTCAATTGCCTTGGCTATTGCTTTAGCTCTATCTGAAATTTCTACTACTTTTGTTTTTTTTATTCCAACTCTTATATCTTTTCTAATTTTATCTGAATTCTCAAATCTTGGATTATCATCTGTGAGATATATTTCGTCTGAAAAGGTATCAGCTATTTTTCCCATTTTTGAGCGTTTGTTTTGATCTCTATTTCCTCCACATCCAAATAATAGAATTATTTTTTTTTCTGGAAATTGTTCTTTTAAATTTAAAAGACATGTTTTTAAAGCATCAGGAGTATGGGCGTAATCTAGAATTACTTTTGATCTATTTTTTATTATACCAACTTTTTCAAATCTTCCTTCAATTGGCTTTATTTTAGATATAACATTTAAAATTTTATTTAGATTTAAACCGCTTCTTTCTGCAGCAATAATTGCCATTAAAATATTTTTTATTTGGATTTTTCCGATTAAATTAACTTTTATATCTCTAATAGTATCTTTATTCTTAATTTTAAGTAGCTGAGATTCATCCTGAAAAGAATGCGCCAAAATTTTCAACCTTTCATTTTTATCCTCTATAGCATTAAGTTTTAAATAATTTTTTTTAGCAATTTTTTTTATATGAGTGAACTCTGGAATTTTTGAATCAGTTATTATGTTTCCATTTTTTCTTATGAGGTTTTTGAATAAATAAAGTTTTGCTTTTAAATAATCTCTTAAATTTTTATGATAATCTAAATGGTCTTGAGATAAATTTGTAAATATTCCTGTGTTAAACATTAATCCATCTAATCTATTTTGATCTAGACCATGACTCGAGGCTTCCATGATTACGTTATCTATTTTATAATTTTTAATTTCTTTTAAAATTTTTCTTAACTGTATTGGGTCAATAGTTGTATTTGATAAGTCAAAATTTATTTTTTTTGAACGGACTCCTAAAGTCCCAATCGTAGCGGCTTTTTTATTGTTTAACGTTAAAATTTGATAATAAAAATCAGCTATTGATGATTTTCCATTTGTTCCTGTAACTGCAATAAGATTATTTGGTTTTTTTTTTAACAATTTAAAAGAAATTTCAGCTAATAACTTTCTTGGATTATTAACTTTTAAAAAGATGATATCTTTATATTTATGCTTTATATCTTTTTTTGAAATTATTATTTTAGATCCTTTACTAATTGCGTCTAAGATATATTTATTTCCATCAAATTTTGAGCCTTCAATAGCAAAAAAAATATTATCCTTTTTAATCTTGTTGCTGTCAAAAGCTACACCAGAAAAATATATTTTATGATATTTTCTATTTAGATTTTTTATGAAGTTTCCAAGATACATTTTTAATAAACTTCATTATATTTTGTGGCTAAAATAGGCCCAATTTTTTCAATAATTTGACCAACTACTTCTACAGATGTCCATCCTGCAGTATTAAATGGTGTTCCTTTATATTTAATTCCTGAACCATCTCTATAATGATAAATGTATTCACTATTAGTCTTTGGCTCATCTAACATCACTACTAAAGTATATTTAGGATTAGATGTTGGAAAAATAGAAGCAAAAGTATTAACTTTTTTTTTTGAATATCCGCCTAAACTACTTTTTTCAGCTGTTCCCGTTTTTCCACCAACCTCATATCCTTTAACATTGGCTAAAGAGGCGGTTCCCTCCTTTGTTGTCACAATTTTTCTAAGTATGGGGTTGATTTTTTCAGAGACATCATTACCGAGAATTTTTTTTTTTTGATCATAATTTTTTTTTTTAATCAAAGTTGGACTTACTTTATAGCCTCCATTTACAATTATTGCGTAGGCATTGACTAATTGAAGTATAGTAGTTGTAATACCATGACCATATGAGGTAGTTGCTAGTTTACATTTTCCCCAATTAAAAGGAATTGGGATGCCAATTTCCTCAATATCAAACTTAATAGGATTAATTAAATCTAAATTGTTCATAAATTCTTTAAATGTTTCGATGCCTAAAGATTGACCAATTTTTACTGATCCAATATTTCCAGATCGAATTAGTATTTGCTCAGCTGTAAGAGTTGATGGAATTTTTTCATCATATTCACTGATAGTGTTTTTTCCACATTTCAATCTTTTTTCTAAATCTTTAAATTCAGTATTTGGTTCAATAATACCCTCGTGAAATGCAGCTGCTAAGGTAAAAGTTTTAAATACAGATCCAAGCTCATACACCCCTTTTGTAGCTCTATTTATATAATTAACATCAGTAATATTAACTCTTAAATTTGGATCAAAATCTGGAATAGAAACTAAGGATAAAATTTCTCCGTTATTTACATCCATTAATATTGCTGCACTACCCTTTGCTCTAAAAATTTGATTATACTTTATCAGTTCTTCTCTGACTAAAAATTGAATATTTTTGTCTACTGTTAATTTAATAATATCTTTATTTTCCTTTAATTTATTATCTAATGATTTTTCTAATCCTGAAATACCATTATTGTTATCATCAATTTGTCCAATAATGTGACTGAATAAATTTTTTTGAGGATAAACTCTAGTAAGTTTTTCCTCTGATTTAATGGATTTATCACCAAGCATCATTATTTTTTCATAATTTTCGTCTGAGATTTTTTTTTCAAACCAGAAAAATTTTTTTTTATTAAAATTAGACTTTATTAATTGGTAATCTTTATTTGGAAAAATGTACCTTAAGTTTAGTAATAATTTTTTTTGATCAATTATCTCAATTGGATTTATTCCTATATCAATTGAACTTACTGTTTTTGCTAAGAAATTTCCATTTCTGTCTACAATATCAGCTCGTTTTAATTTATTATAAGTTTTAAGCTGATCATTCTTTATATTACTTGAGCTTCTTGACCCAAGATGAATCAAATGAATTGTATAAATTAAGGAGATAATAAAAAAAATGAAAAATATAAAAGCTACACGATTAAATTTAATTTGAATATTTTCTTTTTTTTTATCATATTTGAATTCATTATTATTTTCATATAATATGTATCTATCTTTATTATTCATTTAATTTCCTGAAATTTTTAAGTCATTAACAATAATTTTATTATCATTAATTTTAAGAATTTTTAATTCGTCTAATGATTTTTTAATAAGAGAATTTTCAAAATATAACTTTTGATATTCTACTAATTTTTCTGAAGAACTTAAATAATCAAACTCTAATTTTGAGTCTTTAAGTCTATCTTCTAAAAAAAATATATTTTCTTTAATAGAATAAATTTGCTCATCGAGATCTTTTGTGGAATTCTTTATTAAAGTTGTGCAAATAATTAGACCTAATATTAAAGTAAGAACAATAAATTTTTTCATAATTTAGTTCCTAAATTTTCAATTTCTAATAAATCAGAAAATTTCTGAGCAATGTCAGTTTCTATTTCGAAGGTATCTTTGCTTTTAATTATATATCTCAATTTTGCTGATCTTGATGGTTGGTTTTCCTTTATCTCTTTCTCAGACGGAATAATTGGCTTTTTTTGGGGCATCAAAAATGATATTTTTTTTTGTTCAATCTTTGGTTCATATCTAGAAATACTTTTATTCTCAGTTAAATTTTTAAAAAAATATTTTACAATTTTGTCTTCAAGAGAATGAAAAGTTACAACTGCTAAAATACCATCTTTCTTTAAAACTTTTACAGAATTAATTAAGCCATATATTAATTCACTGATTTCATTGTTTACAAAAATTCTTAAAGCTTGAAAAGTTTTTGTTGCACTATGAACTTTAAAATTTTTCTTTTTTTTTGATTTTTCAATAATATTAACAAGATCTTTTGTGTCTATTTTTTTTGACTCTCTAAATTTAACAATATTTTTTGCAATAATTTTTGCATCATTTTCATCACCAAAATATTTTATAATTTTTTCTATTTCTTTTTCTTCTAACTTATTTATGGCTTCATTCGCTGAAAATTCATTATGACCCATCATCATGTTAAGCTTTCCAAGAGAATTAAAAGATAAACCTTTTTTTGGATCTTTTATTTGTGTGTAGGAAAACCCTAAATCAAAAACAATTCCTTTTACATTTTCATTTCTTAATTTTAGATTGCCTATTTTACTAAATTTTAAATTTTTAAAAATAAATCTCTCTGGAAATTTTTTTTCTACTTCTTTAGCGATTTTTTCACTTTCAACATCTCTATCTAAAGCAATGACTTTTGTATTTTTATATTTTAAAATTTCTTTTGAATATCCTCCTTGACCAAACGTGCAATCAATAAATGTGCCACCATGTTGAGGGGAAATAACACTAACAATATTTTTTAGCAGTACAGGATAATGCTTTATATCATCTAGTACTATGGTGGCGTCCATTTATTTTTTTGAAGACCATTAATTTTTTTGTCTTCTTAAAAATGCTGGTATTTCTAAATCATCGTCTTGATCTTCATTATTATTTATAGACAATAATTCATTTGAGTTAGAAAGCTCACTTTCATTGTTAAACAAATCAGGTGCATCCGACTCTACACCAAATTCACTTAAGTCATTCTTAGTTCCTTGTTCACTTAAAGAATTTTCCTCTTGTTTAAGAGCTTCAGAAGTAAAAGAAATTTCGTCTTCTTTAATTGAATTTTCTATTATATTCTCAGCTACTTGGTTTTTTAGCAATTCCTCGTGATACTGGTTATTAACCTGATTAACATCATCTTTAATCTCCGTATTAATCGCTTCAGATGAAGCTTCATTTTCAATCTTAAGAGCATTAGCACCATGAATTACTGGGTTTGAATTATTAGTTGTGAAATTAAATGATGGTGTTGGCCCAACATTAGAAAAATCAGAATAACCAGTATTTCTATTTTGTATACGATGAACCATATTAATTACTGATTTTGCCTCAGGTTGTTGGCCATCAAGAGAAGTTGCAACAATTGAAACTCTTATTTTGCCCTCAAGAGCTTCATCGGTTATTGCACCTATAATTACTTCTGCATCTGCTTCAACTTCTGATCTAATTTTGTTTACAACTTCGTCAACCTCAAAAAGTTTAAGATCTTTTCCTCCAGTTATATTAACTAATAAACCTTTGGCTCCTTTTAGTGTATAGTCATCAATTAGAGGGTTGCTAATAGCCATTTCTGTAGCTAGCATAGCTCTACCTTCTCCTTCAGCTTCACCAGTTCCCATCATCGCTTTACCCATTGAAGCCATTACAGTTTCTACATCAGCAAAATCTAGATTTATTATTCCTGGTCTAACCATTAAGTCTGTAACACTTTGAACTCCGTGCATCAAAACATTATTTGAAAGATTAAATGATTCTTCGAAAGTAGTTTGTTCATTTGCTATTTTGAACAAATTTTGATTTGGTATAACTATAATTGTATCTACATGTTTTCTTAATTCTTCAAGTCCAATTTGTGCTCTTTTCATTCTTGACGGACCCTCATATAAAAAAGGAAGTGTAACTACTCCTACAGTCAATATATTTAATTCTTTCGCAGCTCTAGCTATAACATGCGCTGCGCCTGTTCCAGTTCCGCCTCCCATTCCTGCTGCAATAAAAACCATGTTTGCACCCTGTAAAACATTAATTATATCGTTTAAAGACTCATCAGCTGCAGCTTGGCCAATATCAAGCTTAGCACCTGCACCTAAACCTTTTGTTAAATTTAAACCAATTTGAATTTTTGATTTTGCTTTACTATGTTTTAAATCCTGTGCATCTGTATTTACAGCTATAAATTCTACACCTTGCATTCCATTATCAATCATTTCATTGATTGCATTTCCGCCTGCTCCTCCAACTCCTAGAACTAATAGTCTTGGCTGTAATTCCTTTATCTCCGGTGTTCTTATATTAATTGTCATTTTTTATCCCCCTCATTATTATTTAGTTCGTGTCCCACTTAAGGCTAGCACGATTCAAATTTGATTTTTTCTTCGCACTAAACTTAAATTTTTCAAAAGCTATTGGTTCCCAAATTTGGAATGTTTTTCCTTGACCAACAAACAACATACTATTTTTAATTTTTGCATGTTTTAATAATTTTGATGTTAGTGAAATTCTTCCTTCACTATCAAACTGTAAATTAATACTCTCTGATAATATTGAAGTTGCAAAAAAATCTCTTGTTTCTTCAAAAGGATTCATGGAGTCAATTGTATTTGAAATCTTTTCTATTCTATCTTGTGGCCAAGCTTCTATAGATTGATGATTAAATGATGGATAACAAATTACTCCATTATATCCAAGGTTAGAAAGATAAGACCTAAAACTTGCAGGCACTGACACCCTTCCTTTCTTGTCCAATTTGTTTTCGTAGGTCGATAAAAACATAATTCATAAATCTCTATAATCCCTTATTTGGGAATATATGGGATATTATGGGTTTTTAATAATAGAGTCAATAGCTTCTATTTGGAATTAT